>ENA-ORXD01000311-ORXD01000311.1-sediment-metagenome-genome-assembly--contig:-NODE-311-length-69096-cov-4.796897_pt1 | contig 69096 bp, 64 predicted proteins | sample MGYA00237862_ERZ511471 | MGnify/ENA metagenome assembly ERZ511471
GGGCGACCTCCTGCACCTCGACACGAAGCGTCTCAGCCGGATCGGGCCCGGCGGCGGCAAGCGCTTCCGCGGCTGGACGCACGCTCACGAGCACCGCGGCATCGGCCACGAGGTCGTGCACGTCGCCGTCGACGACCACTCGCGGCTCGCCTACGCCGAGGTGCGGCCCGACGAGACCGCCGCCTCGACGGCGGCGTTCGCGGCCAATGCCTTGGCCTTCTACGCGGCGCACGGAATCGCGGTGCGGCGGGTGCTCACCGACAACGCCTTCTGCTACACGAGCCGGGCCTTCCTCGCGGAACTGGGCGGCGAGGGCGTGAGCGCGGCGCGAACGCGCCCCTACCGGCCGCAGACGAACGGCAAGGCCGAGGCCTTCGTGAAGACGCTCGTGAACGGCTGGGCCTACGCCAGACCCTACGACAGCTCAGACGAGCGCACCGCCCAGCTCGCGCGCTTCCTGAGGCGCTACAATCATCATCGACCGCATGGAGGCATCGGCGGCCTACCACCGATCACGCGCGTCCCTCATGGCAACAACGTGTGTGGGAAGAACATCTAGCCGCCATATCCGCCGACCCATGCGGGGGGAGCCTTGGTCGGCTGAGCCCGCTTTTGCGCCTCGCTCCAAAGAGGCGGCATGATCGTCACCAGCCGGCAAGGACGACAGGCCGCGGCCTGCTCGGCTAGGATGCGATTGGCTACGCGCAGTCGACTGAAGGGGTGATCGCATGGAGTTCGCGCTCGATCGTGCCGCCGTGCGGGGGGCAGTGGAGAAGCTGCAGTATCGCACGCAAGCGTTCATCGACGGGGCATTCTGTCCTGCCTTGAGCGGAGAGACCCTTCCGTCCGTGAATCCGGCCAACGGGAAGCTGATCGCCGATATCGCGGCCTGCGATGCGGCGGACGTGGACCGCGCGGTCATGGCGGCACGGGTCTCGTTCGAGAGCGGCGTCTGGGCGGGAGTCAAGCCCAGTCAGCGTAAGAGCGTGCTGTTGGCATTCGCAGACCTGCTCGAGCAGCACGCTCTTGAGCTCGCCTTGCTCGACTGTCTGGAGGCGGGTAAGCCGATCACGGAGACGGCGACACTCGACATCCCCGACACGATCGACTGCATTCGCTGGCACGCTGAGCTTGCCGACAAGCTGTACGAGCGTGTGGCGCCGACGGGACCTGAGAACGTGGCGCTGATCGTGCGTGAGCCCATCGGCGTCGTCGGTCTCATCACTCCCTGGAACTTCCCCGCTCAAATGGCGGCCTGGAAGATCGGCCCGGCGTTGGCGGCCGGCAACAGCGTCGTGCTCAAGCCCGCCGAGTTGACCTCGATGAGCGCACTACGTATGGCGGAATTGGCCTTCGAGGCGGGCGTGCCGGCCGGCGTGTTCAACGTCGTGCCGGGGTATGGGCCGACGGCCGGAAGGGCGCTCGGCTTGCACATGGACGTCGACATGGTGGCCTTCACCGGCTCGGCCGAGGTCGGCCGCGAGGTGCTGCGCTACGCGGCCGACTCCAACCTCAAACGCGTCATCCTCGAACTCGGCGGCAAGAGTCCGCAGGTCGTCCTCGCCGACGCGCCCGATCTCGACGTGGTGGCCGAGAACGCGGTTTCGGCTGCGTTCTGGAACATGGGCGAGAACTGCAGTTGCGGCTCTCGTCTCATTGTCCACCGAAGCATCAAGGATGCCTTGCTGGAGCGGATCAAGGCCGTCGTCTCCACTTGGACCATGGGCGACCCGCTCGACCCCGAGACAAAGCTTGGGCCGATGGTTGAGCCCGATCACCTCGCCAAAGTGCTGGGCTACATCGAGGCCGGCCGGGCGCAGGGGGCCAGGGTCGTGCTCGGCGGCGGTCGCACGCTGGAAGAGACGGGCGGCAACTTCGTCGCCGTAACGATCTTCGATGAGGCGACCAACGATATGAGCATCGCCGCCGAGGAGATCTTCGGACCCGTGCTCACCGTGATTCCGGTCGACAGCGACGAGGAAGCCGTCGCCGTCGCCAACGACACGCGCTACGGTCTGGCGGCGTCGCTCTACACCAACGACGTCGGCAAAGCGCACCGCTTTGCCCGGCAATTGCGCGCCGGCACGGTCTCCGTCAACTGCTTCGCCGAGGGCGACATCACGACACCCTTCGGCGGCTTCAAGGAATCGGGGTTCTTCGGCCGCGACAAGTCCATGTGGGCTCAGCAACAGTACACTGAACTCAAGACGATTTGGATTCAGGTGGACTGACGCTCGTGGGCCGCACGCGCACTGCACGCGGCCTCTGGGGGTCGGCGTAGCCGGCGCCGGGGCCGCCTCAGCTGAGCCCGTAGCGTCTGAGATCTTCCTCCGTGGCGCCGAAGTAGTGCGCCGTCTCATGAAGGACGGTGATGCGGATCTGCTCGGCAAGCTCGTCCTCATCGACGGCCTCGCGCTCGAGGTTGCGCTGGAAGAGGTGAATGAGGCTGTTCTCGGGGCCGCCGCCGAGCGCCGACTGATGCGGCATCGCGATACCGTGGAATAGCCCGAGAGTGCGGGGATCGAGGCCCTCGAGCACGAGCGCCTCTGAAGGCCTGTCTTCCACGAAGATCGGGACATTCCGGAGGTGGGTGAGGACCTCCTCCGGAAGCTCGCCCAGGGCTTCGTCCGCGATGTCCTCGAATCGACGCGCGCTGAGCATGGGCTCCGGTCCGTCGTTCATCGCGTCTAGTCGCAAGACGGCGAGCCACTCCTTGATCATCCCGCGCCGGTCGTTCTTCTCCTCGCAGGCGATACCCAACAGGTGCCGTGCGTCGGCCTCATCGAGTGGGTCGAGTTGCGGACCGGCAAGGAGTTCGCGCAACAGGCGCGCCGCTTCCCCGGGATCGTCGTAGTACTGGAGATAGACCTCCGCCGTAGCGATCCAGGGCTCGGGGTCGCCGGGGTCGGCGGCGCTCCAGCGGCCGTAGGCCTCGAGCGCCGCCTCGGGCTCGTCGTCAGCGAGTGCGAGTTCCGCAACTAGCTCCAGGACGGCCGGAACCTCGGCGGCAGCGGGGGCCAGCTCTACGAGCGTCTCTCGGGCGGCCTTGTGGTCGCCGTCCTCGAACGCGCTCCAGGCATCCTCGAGGAGCCGAAGACTGTCCGGGTCAAGGTCCCTAGAATATTCGTCCATTTTCTCCCACGGTCCCTGCCGTGCCCCTAGATTGCGTCGTACAGGAGCATACACTGGCGTTCACAAGACTCGAAGCCGGAGGTGTGGTTGTGACGTACAACTACCGCCCCAAGGACCCACGCGCCAAGCTGCGTGAGGTAGTTCTGAAGTACGTCGAGTCGATGCGCACGGCCGGCCGTACGCCGAACCTCGGGGTCGTGTTCGACGGAGGCGCCGCGCCGGCCGAGCAGGCGCAGGCCTACGGGTATCTCCTCGAGGATCGTCGCAACGGCCGCCGCTACATCCTCATGGAGGACGGCGACGTGCTGTGCGACGATCGGCAGGGCGCCGGGCGCGATGCCGGTAAGGAGCTCTCGCCTGAGCGGAGCTACATGTTCTTGGCGAGCGCTGAGGGAGTGCCCAACCCGCCGGACAATCCCTGGATGGGCGAGCCCGACGACGAACTGGTTACCTTGCTCGCCAGATCGCTGGCCGACGCGCGCATGGGAGGCGCCGGCTGGATGGTGGGCGCGGCGGAGGAAGTTGAGCCTCGCCCGGTTCCCGATCGTCGCGTCGCTCAACATTCGCACCAAGGGCCGGAGCGTCGCCGCTAGTCCACGCGCGTGCTGCCAACGCGCAGCCACGCCCCGTTTGTAGCGCGAGACACTCCACCGACGACGAACCCACAGCTTTCTGCCGTCGCGGTCCGCGTGGCCGATCACGCTCACCTTTGGTATAAGCAAGGTGTGAACGTCCTCTCAGAGTCATTCCACGCCGGGTCGTCGTCTTCGGTGACGAGTGCGCCGGGGCGGCTCTACATCGGCGCCGATCTGGGCAAGGTCACGACCTCGATCGCCGTCGGGCGCCTCGGCAAGGACGGGACCCTTGGGCTCATCGAGTCTCGCTCCGAGCGCCATCGCGGCGAGCCGTTGCGGCCGCTGTTCGATCTCTACCGCGAGTTCGACCACGGCAGAATCGCCGGGATGGCCGCCACGGGCCTCTACGGCGATCGCCTCGCGTCACCGGTGCTCGCCGGCCTTCCGGTGGAGATCGCACAAGAGGAGGCCGCAGGCTGGCTTCTGCCCGAGGGCCCGCTCAACATCGTCCGCATCGGCGGCGGTGGCTATTCGGTCCTCGCACGCGACGCGCGCGGCGGGATCGTCTATGAGGCCAATGAGCGCTGTTCTGCAGGCACCGGCGAGACGGTCGAGGGCCTATGCGCACGGCTGGGAAGAACGCTGGACGAAGCGATCGAGCTGGCGGCGGCGGCGCCCGACGGCCTCGCCGTCACCAGCCGTTGTGCCGTCTTTGCGAAGAGCGAGCTGACGCACTTCGCCAATCAGGGTGAGACGCACGGTCGCATCTTCCGCGGCCTGTTCACGGGCGTGGCGCGCAACGTGCACAGCCTTTACGACAAGAGCCGCGTAGACGGGCCGCTGATCCTCATCGGCAACGGCGCTCTGATCGGGCCGGTGGCGCAGGCCGTCATCGAGCGCAACGGCGGTCAAGGGGACGTGGCGGAGCACGCTGCCGTGTTCGAGGCCATCGGAGCTATGCTACGTGCGGCCAAGGATGGCACGGACGCGGTATTTCCAGCCGACCCGGCTGCGCTTGTCGGCGCCGCGCGGACCCGGATCGGCCGCCTCGCCCCGGCGAGTCGCGGTCCCGGGTCGGTGATCCACCTTCGCGATGCCGTCGGGGAGTTCCGCGGACAGTCCAGTGCCGCGGTCGTCGGGCTCGATCTCGGTTCGACAGGCGCCAAGGCGGCGGTTCTGGACGTGCGCAGCGGAGCGGTAATGGCCTGCGTCTACCGGCGCACTGAGGGCAACCCCGTCGAGGCCGCCCGAGCACTCATCGCCGAGGTCTCGGAGATGCACCTGGCGCCGATCAAGGCCGTGGGACTTACCGGCTCAGGCAGAGATGCCGCCGCTGCCGTCTTCCGTGCCGCCTGTCCCGAGCTCGGGGATCGTCTCGCGGTACAGAACGAGATCGTCGCGCACGCGACTGCCGCGACAAGCTTCGACCCGGACGGGGGCGAGAGCCTCTCGATCGTGGAGATCGGGGGTCAGGACGCGAAGTTCATCAATGTGAGCGGCGGGCGCGTGGTGGACGCCGACATGAACCGGGTCTGCAGCGCGGGGACCGGTTCCTTCCTCGAGGAGCAGGCGATCGCTCACGGCGTCACCGACATCACGGAGTTTGGGCGCCTGGCGGCGCAGAGCCAGGCGCCGCCGGATCTCGGTCAGACCTGCACCGTGTTCGTCGCCGATGTCGCCGCGGAGGCTCTCAGCGACGGCTGCACGCAGGCCGACATATTCGCGGGACTGCAGCATGCCGTGGTGCGCAACTATCGTAGTCGCGTAATGGGTCGCCGCCGGCTCCAGCGCCGCGTCTTCTTTCAGGGGAAGCCCGCGGCCGATCCCGGGCTGGCTCGCACCCTGGCGGCCGTGCTGGAGCGCGAAGTGTACGTCCCGCCGGATCCGGGAGCGATGGGGGCGATCGGCATCGCCATGCTCGTCCTCGGGCAATGTGCGCAACTCGAAGACGCGACGACGATCGATCTCGAGCGAGTGCTCGAGGCGCACGTCGCGGGCCGGAAGCGGTTTCAGTGCGGGGATCGAAGTTGTACGAATGCGTGCCATCTCGAGCTCGCCGAGATCGAGATCGCCGGTGTGCGCGAGAAGATCGTCAGCGGCGGACAATGCCCCAAATACGATGACGTCGCGGCTGTTGGCAGAAAGCTGCCACGCGACGCCCCGGCACCGTATCGCGAGCGGGAGCAACTTCTCGCGAGCCTCGTCGATGCAGCTCTCGAGTGCACGCCCGGCGCCGTGGGGACGCGCCTCTCGCTGCCCTACGCACACCACATGATCGATAGTCTGCCGTTCTTCGCCACGTTCTTCGCGCGTCTTGGCTACCCGGTCGAGGTCCTTCGTCCGAGCGCGGAGACGCTGGCCGAGGGCGACCGCAGGTGCACTGCTCCGGGTGCCTGTGCGCCGGTGAAGATCCTGCACGGCCTCGCGTCGGCGGCCGACGATGTGCTCGTCGCGCCGGTCTTCGTGCACATGCCGCTGCCCAATGCGGGCGACGGCCGGTACACGTGCCCAATGACGCAAGGCGCGCCGGACATGGTTGCGCGCGCCTTGGCCGCGGAGGGGTCGCCGACACGCGTGTTCCGCCCGGTCCTCTTCACGCGCGCCGGTGAGGACTACGACACGCCGCGCTTCCGCCGGGCGCTCGCGGCCGCGGCCGGCGCGCTTGCGGCAGGGCCGGGCGCCTCAGGGCCGACGCCTACGCCGCCGGCGTTCGCGGCCGCGTACCACGCGGCGCTCGACGCCCAGCGTCGCTACGAGCGCGGGCTGCGTGAGATCGGTGTGCGAGCCCTGTCGTGGGCGAAGACACACGGCTACCCGGTGGTCCTCGTGGCCGGTGAGACGCATGTGATCCACGACGCAGCCCTCGATGCCGGTATTCACGATCTCGTTGCCGCGAACGGCGGCCTGCCACTGCCCGCGGACTGCTATCCGGTGCCGGACGAGGCGCCCGGCCTGCAGCGCGTGCACTGGGCGAGCGCCAGTCAATCGCTCCGGGCAGTCGTTACCGGCCTGCGTGAGGGCAACATCTACCCGGTTCTGCTCGGTGCGTACTGGTGCGGACCGAACTCGATGATCGAGCACCTCTTCGCCGATATCGTCGGAGACTGGCCGCACGCCGTGCTCGAGAGCGACGGGCACGGTGGGAAGGCGGGCTACGTGACGCGCGTGCAAGCGTTCCTTCACAGCGTTCACGGCTGGCGCGGCACGCGGGCGGAGTCTGCCGAGTGGCCGGTGCGAGTCGGCCGTTACGACCGAGCTCTGCCGCAGAGTCTCAAGCCGGGTCACTACGACCGGTACTACTTCGGACATGTGGGAGGTGGACTCGGCCGGCACTTGGCGGCCGCCATGCGCGGCGCGGGTCTCGCGGCCGAGTACGTCGGGCGTCCAAATGCCGCGGCGCTGCGCGCCGCGGGCGCCTCATGCTCGGGCAAGGAGTGCCTGCCATACCAGCTCATCTGGGGAGCTTTCGAGCGCTTCATCGCCGAGCAAGCCCCACGGCTCAACGGCGATCGGGCGCTGCTCCTCAGCGCCGGCAACGGCTTCCAGGCGTGTCGCGCCAACCTCTTCCCGCTCACCCAACAGCTTTCGCTCGAGCGGCTCGGTCTCGGCGATCAGGTCGAGGTCGCGGACTTCAGCATCGTCACGAGCGATCTGCGGATGATGCCCGTGGCGTGGGCGACGCTGGTCGCCGTCGACCTGCTCAACATGCTGCGCTTCTACTACCTGGCTGTGGAACGCGAGGCCGGTCAAGCGGATGCCCTCTTCGAGGAGTACTCGGATCGGCTTGAGGCACTGCTTGCGCGGCCGCGCGGCGGAGCCGGCATGGGCGGCCAGTTCGCGGCCGCCCTGCGCGCCGTGGGCGAAGTGGAGGCGCTTCTGGGCGAGGCATCCCTGGGCTTCAGCCGCCTCCCCTTGGATCGGGAACGAGTGGCGTCCGCGCGCGACGTCTATCTGTGCGGCGACCTCTTCCTGCGTGTTGACGAGTTTGGGAACGACGACATCCAGCGCAAGCTCGCGGCGCAGGGCCTCAGGGTCATCATGGAGCCCTTTGGAGAGTTCTTCGAGCTGATCGCGCTGCGCGCTGTGCAGGACGGGACGCGGCTCGGCAAGCTCGCCAAGAAGCAAGCGACCCTCACTATCATGCGGGCGATGACCGAGCGGCTCATGCGGCCGTTGCGAGCGGATCACCCGTGGGTGTTCTGGCACGATGTTCGCGATGTGGACAGGGAAAGCCGGCAGCTGACGTCTGGGTACCCCTTCGGCGAGACGATTCCCACGCTTGGCGGGGCTCTTCTCTCGTGGCGGGCGCAACCGATCGACGGTGTGGTGGCCGTGGCGCCACGAGGGTGTGGGCCCGCCCTCATCGCGGAGGCACAGCTTCGTCGCGAGGCGGGCCTCCCCGCTCTCTTCGTTTACAACGACGGCGATCCGATCGACGAGGGCAGACTTGCCGGCTTCGCGTGGCGTCTTAGGCACCGACCGTCACGACGGCTGGCTCACACGTCTGGCTGATCAGCTTCGCGCCCTGGGGTTCATCCCAGCCGGGTGGTCGATCAGAAGGCCGGCCGGCGGCTCCGAGAGGACCCAGCTCGGGGGCGAGCTCGCCGATGCGAAGTGAGGCCTGGGGCGGTGAGGCTGTAATGGCTTTGAGTAGGCCTGCCGTGAGGTCAACCCATCAGCCACTCAGGATGGCCGGCCCGACCGCGGATCTCATCGGGGCGAGAGTCGCCCATCCCAGTGCGACCTCCGCCTCGCTCAGACGCCGGTCGTGACCGGCACCTCTCCTCGCTTGATGGCCGCTTGAAGCGCCTCAAAGTCGCGCTCGGTTTGATTGGCGTAGGCGATGGCGAAATCGCCGATCGCCTGATCGAAGACGTCGCCGGCCCCCAAGTAGCCGCTGATCGCCAGACGATCGCCGGAGCGCGCATGGCCGCGAGCGAGTGCCCAGCCGCAGACTTGGGCATAGAGGTTCAGCCCGGCCGGCCGCAACCGCTCGACCTCAATTGAGCCTTTCATGTCGCGCAGCTGACGCCAGTAGAAGTGCCGGCCGGCCGACAAGCCGGTCATCCAGCCGAGGAAGATGTCGCTGGCTGCCTGGGTGAGGCGCTGGCCTTCGACCACGCGGCGGCCACCGTGCCGGTATTTGCTGGCGCCGAGATACGGCTCCAAGACCGACTTGCCGGCCTCCTTGACCTGCAGGATCAGCGGGTCGTCCTCGTCGCGCCCAAGAAGGAGGACGATGAAGCAGCGAGTGCCGACACTGCCGACGCCGACGACCTTGCGGGCGAGGTCGACGATGCGGAATCGATCGAGCAGGAAGCGGCGATCGCCGGTGAGCGTTGACCGGTATTCTTGGAAGAGCTTGCGGATGGCGTTGGCGTCGCCCAGTTGCTCAAGATGCATGACGAGCGGCGGCTGCTCGACGAAACGGCGGCCGCCGTCGTCTGCCTCGGTTAGCTTGGTCGCCGCTTGAAGGCTCGTGCGGGTGCGGACCTTGGTCAGCCCCTGCTCAGTTCGTTCTACCGCCCTGTCGCGAAGGCCGGGCTTCGCCGCGGCGGCGCGGATTGCATTGAGGAGGTCGTCGGCGACGACGCGCGAGTACCACACGTCGAGTTCACGCATCTCGGCGTATGCCGCCATATGCTCGCGGTAGGCGCGGGCCGCGCTGACGGCGGCGCCGCGGCCGACCTCGTCGTCGAAGGAGTTGGTGCGCGCCGCGATGACGAAACTCGCCGCGAGGCGCTTGACGTCCCATTCAAATGGCCCCGGTAGCGTCTCGTCGAAGTCGTTGACGTCGAACATGAGCGCACGCTCAGGCGAAGCGTAGAGGCCGAAGTTCGAAAGGTGGGCGTCGCCGCAGAGTTGGGCCTTCAGCGTCGTGCGCGGAAGGGTAGCGAGGTCGGAGGCCATGAGTGCCGCCGAGCCGCGATAGAAGGTAAACGGGGAGGCAGACATGCGCCCCCAGCGAATCGGCACGAGATCGTCGAGCCTGGTGGTGTCTTGTGCTCCCAGCAGGGCGATCGGGTTGGTTCGATCTTCCGCTGCCGCGTACGCGCCGTGAGAGCGGCGGGTCACAACGCGGCGGTGCTCGCGGCCTCTCGTGCGATGCATCTCGGCCGTCGGGTACGGCGGCTCTGCTCTTTCGCTGCTCTCGGGCATGGCGGCCTCCCTTACGGCCCATCGGTTCGCCGAGGGCTGACGGGTGCTGAGTGGCCGCCGTCGGCGTGCGCCAGTACTCTACAGGCGCCCTCGACTTGGCGCTAGAGTGGGGCGACGATCCGGATCGGCTATGGTACCCTGGCCATGACCCCACCGATGGACGTTGCCGGCCGGGTCGCGAAGGACGCAATGACCCAGACTCACGAGCCTTACGAGCACGGCGGCGCTAGTTCGCGTCGCGGTGGCTCTCCTGTCGACCGCATCACGTTCCTCGGGCATGCGACGGTGCTCGTCGAGCTCGATGGCTTGCGCGTGCTCACGGACCCGGTGCTTCGACAGGTGGTCGGGCCGCTTTGGCGGCGGGCGCCCAAACCTCACCTCGGTCCGCTCACCGGCCTCGACGCGATCCTCATCTCACACCTTCACTTGGATCATTACGATCCCGCGTCGTTGCGGCTGCTCGATCCCGGCGTCCTCATCATCGGCCCGCCGGGAAGTGCTCGTTCACTGCGTTGGCGCGGCTTCACCGAGGTGCATGAGCTCAGCCCCGGGGAGCGTCTTTCCCTGGGCCGCGTCGCGATCACGGCCACGGAGGCCAAACACCCACCGGGCCGGCATCCGCTCATCCAGGGGCCGCCCAGCGTGGGCTATGTTCTCAGCGGCAGTCGCGATGTCTACTTCGCCGGCGACACGGGCCTCTTTCCCGGCATGGCCGATATCTGGCCGCAACTGGACGTGGCGCTGTTGCCGATCGCCGGCCTCGGCCCGCGCTTGCCGGAGGTCAAACACATGAGTCCGCGGCACGCCGTGCGCGCCATGGAGTTGCTGCGCCCGAAGCTCGTGATCCCGATTCACTGGGGCACGTACCACTTACCCGGCACGGCGCTAATGCGGATGCGCCCCGACGTTCACCGGCAAGCTCCGCTGGTGTTTATGCGGGAGGCGGTCGCTCTGGAGCCCGACATCCGTACGGTCATGCTCGAGCCCGGAGAAGGGCTCAACTTGCACGACCACATCGGCACCGAGCCCCTGGATGACCGCTCCTCGCCGTATCGGGGTTTCGCGTGAGCGGCGCCACGGCAGGCAGCCTGGGCGGAGCGGGCGACGTGCGAGGCGGTGTGGTGCGGATGCGCCGGTTTCCGCATAATGGACCGTGATGACGGCGCCCATCGCCATACTAGGGGAAGGCCTCGTCGACGGGGCGCATCGTCCGTTGCTCGTCCTGCTCCTTACGTTCATGTTGACCTTCGCGCTGACGCGTCTGAGCACGCGGCTCGCGCGTGCCGGGGTACTCAGGAAGTACCGCCCCGGGAGCATCGTGACCGCCGGCGGACTGCACATCCATCATGCCGTGATCGGCGTCGTCGTCATGTTCGTCTCCGGGATCCTCGCGTTCGCCATCGGCGCTTCAAGCCCCTGGATCGAGGTCATGGCTTGGGCGTTCGGCGCCGGTGCCGCGCTGACTCTCGATGAGTTCGCCCTCATCCTCCATCTCGAGGATGTGTACTGGACGGGCGAAGGGCGTGCATCCATCGACGCGGTGATTCTCGGCGGGACGTTCATGACCCTTCTTCTCACGGGGCTGGCGCCGCGAAGCTACGAGGGCATCGAGGGGTACCTGGAGCTGTCTCGCTGGGGCCTCATCGCCGTCATTCTCGCGGAGGCGGCGTTCGTAATCGTCTGCTATCTGAAGGGCAAGCTCTTCGTCGGCACCGTCGGCATCTTCGTGCCGCCGGTCGCGGTCGTCGGGGCGCTTCGACTCGCCAAGCCGACCTCGCCGTGGGCCAAGCTTCACTACAGAAAGAGCCCCGCGAAGATGAAGCGCGCCGCCCGCCGCGACGAGGGGTTTCATCGTCGCTGGCGTCAGCGTAAGCACTTCGTCTGGGACTTGATCGGCGGCAAGCCACACCTCCACCTGCCCCACCGCCGCACGCTCGACGACGAGGCCGGCGAGCCGCGCGCCGGCGTGCCGCGCGGCGGCTCGGGTCACACGGACCCTACAGGCTAGGGCTCGGCGCCGGGGACTATGCCGGGGACGCCTGCGCCCGTGGTGTTGTAGCATCCCTGCCCATGAGTGAGGTCCCCCGCAAGGATGCGGGCGGATTCTGGTAAGGCTGGTGCCGTGCTCTTCCCGACGATCACATTCGCCCTCTTTTTCCTGGCCGTGTACTTGGCGAACTGGCTCCTGATGCCACGCTTCCGGGCCTGGAAAGCCATGATCGTCGCCGTTGGCTGCCTCTTTTACGGGTGGTGGGACTGGCGCTTCGTGTTGCTCCTCGCCGTCGTGACCGTGGCGAACCAACTCTTCGCCGTCCGCGTGGCCGCGGCGCGAACGCGGCAGGGCGACGGCCCCGCAGTGCGGCTCTGGGTCGTCGTGGCGGTCGCCGCCAACCTCGCCCTGCTCGGCGTCTTCAAGTACTTCGACTTCTTCGCCGCCAACCTCGACGGGCTGCTCACGTCGCTAGGTTTGGGGGCGCCGCTGCCACTGCTCCAGATCGCTCTGCCGGTCGGCATCTCGTTTCTGATCTTTCGCGTCCTTACCTACGTGATCGATATCGGGCGCGGCGAACTCGCACCGGCCTCGGCGCTCGACTTCGCCGTGTACGTTTCGTTCTTCCCGTACCTGCTGGCGGGTCCGATCTCGCGCGCTTCCGACTTCCTGCCGCAGTTGCGCTCGCCCCGAGACCCGCGGTCGGTCCAGGCCTCCCGCGCCTTCCTTCTCATACTGGGGGGCTTGGCCAAGAAGCTGCTCATCGCCGACTACCTTGCGTCGAACATCGTCAATGACCTATTCGCGTCCCCGCAGTCGGCGACGTCGTGGGAGACCATATGGGGCATCCTGGCGTACTCGGTGCAGATCTACTGCGACTTCAGCGCCTACAGCGACATTGCGATCGGCGTTTCGCTCCTTCTGGGCTTCCGTCTGCCGGACAACTTCAACGCGCCGTACACCGCGAGAACGCTGCAGGACTTCTGGCGACGCTGGCACATCACGCTCTCCAGTTGGCTGAGGGACTACCTCTACATCCCGCTGGGCGGCAATCGCAAGGGGCGTGGGCGCACGTATGTCAACATCATCATCACCTTCCTGCTCGCCGGCCTCTGGCACGGGGCCGGCTGGACGTTCGTCCTGTGGGGTCTCCTGCATGGAGTCGGTCTGTCGGTGGAGCGGGCGCGAATCGATGCGCGTCGCTCGCGTGGCGTTGCGAGCGCGAGCGTGAAGCGGGGCGCGGCCGTGCTTCAGCGGGCGAGCGTCTTCGCGTTCGTCAGTCTCGCCTGGGTGTTCTTCCGTGCCGAGTCGATTGAGAACGCCTTCGCTGTTCTTTGGCGCCTGGTCGCCGGTCTCGGCAGTCTCGGTACAGCGGTTACCTGGCCTGTTGCCGGCCTGGTGATTCTCGGCGTTGCCATCCAGTACGTCCCGCGAAGCGCGCTCGATCGTTGTGAGGCAGGCCTGGCGCGTGTCGGATGGGTTGGCCAGGCCGCGGTTCTGGCCGTGGGTCTCTTCCTCATCGACGCGCTCGGCCCTCAGGGTGCGGCCGAGTTTCTCTACTTCAAGTTCTGACCATGGACATCACCGAGCACGAACGCATGACGACGAGCGACGCAAAGCCGGCCGAGAGAATCCGGGGCCGGCGTCGTCGCTCCTCGCGCCACCGGAGCCGACGCTCGTCGGCAGGTGCGGCGCTGCTCGCGATGCTGCTCGGCTTCTTTTTGGCAGGCCTCTTGGATGCACGCGCCATCGACCGCGACGTGCGGGGCGCGCCACTGAGCGCCCAGCGAACCATTCAGTTGGCGCTCCTCAAGCCCATGGTGGCGCTCAGCGGTGCCCTGCGCTTCGACCGGCCGGGCGTCGCGCTTGACGAGGTGCTCCGGAGGGGCTCCGAGGGTCGTCGCTCGCTGGACGATGTCGCGGCGCCCGAGGTCCCCAAGTGGCCTCGCGCCATTACCTCCGGCCGGCCGCTGAAAGTCTTGATCATCGGCGACTCAATGGCCCAGGTCTTCGGCTCCTCACTCAAGAACCAGGCGGAGAAGTCGGAGCTTGTTTCGGCTCGCTTAGAGTACAAAGTCTCGAGCGGTCTTAGCCGCCCAGATTTTTACGACTGGCCGCAGCGGATGATTGCTCAGCTCGCGAGCATTAACCAGGATGCCACCGTGGTGATGTTCGGCGCCAACGACGGCCAGAACGTCGCCTATCAGGGCAAGGTGCTGAAGGTTGGCAGCGACGCTTGGAGGCGGCTGTATCAGCAGCGCGTCGCCGAAGCGATGAAGATCCTGACGGCGAACGGACGTCGCGTCTATTGGGTAGGCAACCCGATCATGCGTGACCGGGAATACGCGGACGTCATCGCCATGATGAACGGCGTCTACGAAGAGGAAGCGGCGCATCACCCGGGTGTAACGTACATCGATACATGGACGTTGTTCGCCGACAAGCAGGGGCGCTATGTGCAGTACCTGCGCGACGATGAGGGCACTCCGGTGCTCATGCGCGGCGCCGACGGAATCCACCTCACGCGCGCAGGAGGGGATCGCGCCGCGTTGCATGCACTCTCCTACATCCTCCGAGATTGGGGCATCGCTGAGGCGGATCGGCAGTGAGTAGCGCGGACCAGATTCCGCCCGGTGATGCGGAACTGCTCGCTCAGTGCGACGTGGAGACGTTTCGTGCCGGCGGCCCCGGCGGGCAGCACCAGAACGTCACCGACAGCGCCGTACGGCTGCGACATCGTCCGACCGGTCTTCTGGTCACGTGCCGCGCGCAACGCAGCCAGTACCTGAACAAGACAGACGCGCTTCGGCGCCTGCGCCTCAAGCTGCGCAAGTTGGAGGAGCAGCCGGTGCCGCGCGTCCCCACGCGCCCGTCCGAGACGGCGGAGGCGCGTCGCCTCTCCGCGAAGAAGGCGCGTGGCGCGACGAAACGCTTGCGACGCGTGCCGCCGCCCGAGGACGAGTAGGCGAATGCCGGGTCCGGGCCGATGATCTTCGTGGGAATGTTTGCGGCGGCTGTCTTTGCCGGCCTGATCGGCAGCATGCTCGGCATCGGCGGGGGCATCATGATGGTCCCGATTCTGACGCTCGTGTTCGGGCTGCCAATCAAGACGGCAATCGCGACGAGCATGGTCTGTGTGATCGCGACGTCCGCGGCGGGCCAACTCTCTTTCGTGCGGCGCCGGCTGACGAACGCTCGACTGGGCTTCTACCTCGAGATGGGCAGCGCCGCCGGCGCCGTCGTGGGTGGTCTTGTCGCGGTGAGCGCCGACGGTCGCGTGTTGCAGGCCTGCTTCGCGGCCGTCCTCCTCTACGTGGTGTGGCTCACGAGGCGGCGTGCCGAGGGTGCTCCGCCGGCATCGACCGGCGTTCTTGAGGCGTCGTATGTCGACCCGGTCGAGCAGCGCGTGCACACGTACGGCGCGCGTCGGGCCGGGCTCGGCCTGGCACTGAGCGTCGGTGCCGGCGCCTTGGCGAGCTTGTTCGGTGTGGGCGGCGGCGCCTTCAAGGTGCCTACCATGACGCTTGTGATGGGCGTTCCGCTCCGCCCTGCCATCGCCACGAGCAACTTGATGATCGGCGTGACGGCGGCGATCGGCGCCGCCATCTTCTTCGGCCACGGCTTCGTCGTCGCCGAGTACGTCGTCCCGGCCGCGCTGGGGGTGTTGCTCGGGGCCCAGTTGGGCGCGCGTCTCGTGGCGTACTTGTCGCTGCGAGTGCTCGGCATGGTCTTCCAGGTCGTACTGAGCGTTCTCGCGCTGCTGATGATCGCGGAGGCCGTGGCAGGTGGCCTCCGATGAGCGCCGCGGGAGACGGCGGCGTGCCCGGCAATGGCGTATCGGCCATGACGCGGGGCGAGCGAGCGGTCGAGCGTCTGCTGCTCGCCGTGCTCGGGGTGAGCGTCGCGTTCATGCTGGTCGGCGTCGGCTTGGCCGCCGCCGGCGACGGCGAGCTCACGCGCGGGGTGAGCGCCGGACGCGACATTCTCGCGGGACTCGTACGGCTTGAACCCGGCGCCTATCTGGCCGCGGGCATCGTCTGTCTGATCGCCACACCGTTCCTGCGCGTGATCGGCGCCCTCATCCTCTTCTCCCTCGAACGCGACCGGCGCTTCGTGGCCGTGACGTCGGTCGTGTTGCTCATCATGATCGCCGGTGTTGCGCTCGGGAGCGTCTGAAGGCCGTGCCTAGGGGCCGGCCGCCCCGGGCAGGACGGTGTTCCAGACGTAAGAAAGGGTGGCCAGTTCGCCGGGATCAAGGCGCTCGAGGAAATGTCGGCGCACGCCCTGCAGGTGAGTGGTGCGGGCCTCCTGGAGCTTGGCGGCACCGGCCGGCGTGAGCACGGCGTAGAGTCCGCGGCCGTCTGCCGGACAGCGTTCGCGACGCACGAAACCGTCACTCTCCAGTCGATCGACGAGGCGACTGACGCCGCTGGCGCTGAGAAGGACGGAACTTGAGACTTCATTCATGCGCATGCGCCGGCTCGGAGCGTCCTCGAGAAAGAGCAGGACCTCATAAGATCGCAACGGCAGGCCGTGTGTTGCGGTGAGTTCGGCATCAAGTGTGCGGATGAGATGGCTGTGCACGCGAAGCATGCCCCGCCAGGCGCCCAGCTCGCTCGAGGTGAGGCGGCTACCGCTGTTCATGACTTGACTCCGACGTTCGTTGCTGCGTCAAGGAGAGTATATGGCGCGATGCGAGAGCGAGCTACGTTCCGCGCTAGTTGGCGACGAGCTGACGCTCCGCGGCCTGATAGAGCACTACCCTATCGCGGCCGCCACGCTTGGCTTCGTAGAGGGCCTCGTCCGCGAGCTGAATGAGGCCCTCCAGGGATGTCGCATCGCGTGGGCAAGTAGCGACGCCGACGCTGATCGTGATGTTCGCGTCGGGCGGTAGGCCGAGCCCCGTGTAGCGCGTGCCTTGCAGCGTGCGCCGGACGCGCTCGGCCACGTGGTATGCGTTCTCGCCTGGCGTCGCGGGGAGCAAGACGGAGAACTCTTCGCCGCCGTAGCGGGCGCAGACGTCGCTTGTTCGCAGGGCGGCCTGGAGCGCGCGAGCGACCGTCTGGAGAACGCGGTCGCCGGTGGTATGCCCATACGTGTCGTTAAACTGCTTGAAGTGGTCGATGTCGACCATGAGGATGCTGAGCGGGTCTTTCTGGCGTAACGAGCGCTCGATCTCCTCCTCGGCGCGATTCATGAAGAATCGGCGGTTGTAGAGGTGCGTGAGGTGATCGGTGACGACCTGTCTGCGGATGGCATCGTACTTGTGCGCGCTCGACAGAGCGCTCTGCACGTGGTTCTGCAGCGCCGTGAGCACGTCGTCCGTGACCAGGGAGGCGTGCTCGCCGCTGGTCGCCGTCAAGAGGAGCGCCATGCTGCCCACGTTCTCCGCTCGGATCGGGATGACCACCTGGCTTGCCATGGTGCGGGGGAAGAGGCCGCACGAGTGACCCTCGACGCGCGCCATTCGCCCTTCGGCGATGGCGCGCCTCACAGGGCAGTCCGGGGTTGAGGCGCAGCAGTCGGCAGAGAAGTCTCGGTTGTGGACGCCCTGGGCTCCTTCGAGCGAGAACGTCCGTGTCTGCTCGTCGAGCAGCAGGAGGGCGGCGAAGTCGGCGCGAAGGAACGCGCGCGAGGACGCCAGCACTCGGGCGACGGTTTCGCGATAGGGCAGGGCCGAGTTCATCTCTTTCCCGAGTTGTCCCACGTCCATGAGCTGCCGGTTGAGCGCCTGGGCGCGTACGTAGTCTTCGCGCACCTCCTGTGCGACCCACTCCTTGGCCTCCTGGGCTTTGAACACGGCGATCAGTAGGGAGACGAGGTATGACAGCTCACGTGTCTTGTCACGATAGTCCGGGTCGCCGCGCTCGTATGGTGCACCTAGTCGCTCGCGCGATCGCGCGACCAGTGTGTTGATCGGTAGGAACGCGATCACGTGATTGACCGCGACGACGAACGCCCAGGCCAGGACGAGCGAGCCGCCCAGGAGGCGACGACCGGAGTCGTCGAGTTGCGGAAGGCTCACTAGGAAGACGGCGCCCAGCACTGCCGCGACCAGTCCAGCGGCGAGAAACTCCGCGCTCACACCGCGCCGGGCGCGGGTGGTGGAACGTGTCGATTGGTGAGGTAGCCGTGCCGTTGCGTCCGCCTATCTGGAGCCTGCAGGCGTTTCACGTATCGGCATGACGACGTCTCGCCATGAGACATTCGTCTATGCCGCAGCTAGAGGCGACTGAAGACGCGGCGGTCGTGAGTGGGTCTCGGCGATGAGCGCCGCTCCCCGATGCGCCGCTCGCGAACGTAATAGTCGCAGAGGACACAGTAGGTGGAGCATCGCAAGCGTCGGTCGGGATCGGCAATGCAGACGACGCGAACGGTGCGTTGCGCGGAATCGCTTCGCCCCGCCGCGACCGATGCGGGCGAACCCGAGGGCAGTGCCATCAGCACGCCAAGTACTGCTGCACGACCGTGAGGACCTGAGCGATGCGAAACGGCTTCGTTATATAGCCGTCGATGCCGGCTGTCGTGGCGCGCTCCATGTCCGTGGTCATCGCCTTGGCGGACAGGCCCACGACGGGGATGTCGCAGGTGGCGTTGTCGGCCTTGAGCTCGCACACCGCTTCGTAGCCGCTCAGCACCGGCATCATCATGTCGAGAAGAACGAGATCTGGGCGATGCTCCCTCGCCCCATCCACCGCTTCGCGACCGTTGGTCGCCTTGTAGACGACATACCCCTGGGTCTCGAGGGACATCGAGACGATGCCCAGGATGTCTGGATCGTCGTCGGCGACCAGAATGGTCTTTGGCATGCCCGCACCTCCTTCAGCTGATCTTGCCCGCCGCCAGCGGGTCGGCCGGCCTCGTAGCTATCGGCATGGTGAACACGAAGCTGGAGCCCTTCCCGAGCTTGCTTTGCAGACGAATCGTACCGCCGTGCAACTCCACGAGCTCACGGACGATCGCCAAACCGAGGCCCGTGCCGCCCTGCAGGCGCGTCGCTGAGGAGTCGATCTGAGTGAATCGCTGGAAGACCTTATCTTGATCCTCCTTGGCGATGCCGATGCCCGTGTCGTTAACCCAGACTTCCACGAAACCGCCGGCGGGCCGCGCTTCGACGCTGACGCTGCCGTTCTCGTGCGTGTACTTGATGCCGTTGGTGAGCAGGTTGAGGAGGACCTGGTTCAACTTGGCAGGATCGGCGTTCAACAACGGCAGGTCGGTCGGCAGGAAGGTCGAGATGCGGATGCGCTTCTCTTGGGCGCGCGGTTTGACTGTGGGAAGAACGCCCAAGAGCGCGGCACGCAGGTCGATGGGTTCTTTGTTGAGCTCCAGGCGCCCCGCTTCGATCTTGGTGAGGTCGAGGATGTCGTTGATGAGTCCGAGAAGCGTTTCGCCGTTGCGCAGGATGCTCTCCACGAATGTGGTCTGCTTCTCGTTGAGCTCGCCGGTCATGCCGCTCAGCAGCATGTCGCTGTAACCGATGACGGATGTCAACGGCGTCCGCAGCTCATGGCTCATCGTCGCCATGAAGTCACTCTTGAGCTCATCCAGATGTGTGAGCTCGTCGTTTTTCTGCTCCAGCTCCTCTCGGTATTGAATGGTGCGCAGGGCGAGGGCGGCCAAGTCACAAAGGGCCCGCACAGTGGCGAGCGTCGATTCGGCGATGGGCTGATCCTTATCGTGCAAGAGACAAAGCACACCCCGCAGCTCGTTCTTCGCCGCGAGGGGCGCCACCAAGAACCCATGGAACCCGTGCGGCTCGATGGCCCTCAGCAGCAGCCGCGCTTGGTCGTCTGAAACGACGACGACGTGTCGCACTCCGCCGGTCGCCAGGGCGGCGACACCGAGTTCCTTCATCTTCCTGATCAGCGTGGGATCGACGTCGCCCTGCAGGCCGCGCTCGTCCCACTCTCCCGTGCGTGGATTGAGGACGAGCGCGAACCCGCTGCGGAGCCCCGTCAGCACGGCGACTCGCGCCAGCGCCTCCGTCATGAGTGCAGTGGCGTTCTGATGACGAAGGAAGAGGTGGCTGCTGTCGCACATGGTGGAGAGCTGCTCGTTTGCTGTCTGCACGCGGCGGAGCTGGGCTTCTACGTCGGCGCTCGCCGCAGCCAAGTGCCCGCTGCTGCGCACGAGGGCGGCGGCGAGGCGGCCGGAGAGGAGGGAGACGATAAGGAAGGCCGCCATCTGTAGCGCGATGGTGAGCACTACCCATGTGGGAGGGAACGCGACCAGGTCGAGTGCATCGGGCGTTTGGAGAATGCCGGCATCTTGGAGCTGCCAGACGGTGACGTAGCCGGCGCCGGCGACCGCTGCGGCCGCATAGGGGGTCCAGGCCGGAAGGAAGACTCCTGCCACGATGATCGGCCAGACGTAGAAGACGGCGAGCGGGGACGGCGTCCATCCTGAGAGCGCGACGCCCAGAGTGATGATGGCGATGTCGACGGCGACGAGGGGGCCGGCCAGCACCGAGGTGCGCGCGCGCCGTTCAAGGAAGAAGAACGGCAAGGTGGTGGCCGCCAGCGCGCCGACGGCCACGGCGACCGCGCCGAGACTTAGGCCGCTACTCTCCCCGCGTACCCACAGGACTGTCGTGAGTACGGCGAGGACGAACAGCACGCGCGTGTAGAGAACATCGTGAAACTGACGGCGCAGATCCATGTGCAAAGCCCATTCGTGACGCGCCTAGAGTATCCTATCTCGCGACCTCACGCGGGCCGCGAAGTTCGGTCCCAGACCGTGGCGATGGCTGAGGGGAGGAACGTGACGCAAGCCGGCGGAACGGAGCTCGCGGGGGGCGCGTCCACAGCCGCGAAGACGGCCGATTTCACTCTCCCGGTTGTGGATGAGCGCATCGCACTGCGGCGGAACTTCCTCGTGTTGTGGCTGGTCGGCAGTCTGGCGTTCGCCGCCGTGATCCTGCTGATGAGCCGGGCGGGGGTGCCGGGCTGGGATGGCGCTGCGCATCTCTATAAGGCCGGGCTGTTGCGTGACGGGCAGTCCGTGTTCTGGGACAACTACTGGTACGGCGGCAGCTACGGAGCGATCAAATACGGCTTCGTGTACTACCTTCTGGTGCAGCTCGTCCCGCCGGCCGTGGTCGCAGTCGTGGCGACCGGGCTGGTGGCGCCGCTCTTCTACGTCTACCAGCGGCGCATATGGGGAATCGCCGATGTCTGGCCGTCGTGGATGCTCGTGCTGGTCATGTGCTTCTACCTCTCTCATGGCCAGGATCCGTTCGTGCTGTCGCTGGCGCTCTCGCTGGGTGGCCTAGCGCTGCTCGCTTCCGGGCGACCTCTTCTCGGAGCTATTCCGATGGCGATCGGCATCTTCGCGAACCCTATGGGCTTCGTCGTAACGGGCGTGCTGATGCTGGCCGATGTCGTCGCTCGGCCGACGCTCCGCGGACGGTACATGTGGTTCTGTCTCCCGCTCCTTCCGGTCATCGGGGCGCGTATGGTCCTAGGCTGGGCGTTCGCCGAGCCGGGCAGCTATCTCAACGAGACGTCACAGGTCCTTGTCTATCTCGGCTTCGCGCTCGCCGGCGTCGCGCTCGCGGGCGTCAACGCCGTCCATCCGAGGGTCCCCTTCGTCACGCTGTTCCTCATCTATGCCGGCGTGTGCGTCGCCACATTCGCCATGCCCGAAAGCCCGCTCGGCAACAACATCGGGCGGTTCTTCATGGTCTTCGGGTTGCCGCTGCTCTTCCTCTTGCGTCACTCGCGTCTGCGTCGGCCCTTTCCCTATGCCGATCTCGCCGTCATCCCTATCGTGCTCTTCGGGCTCCTTCAGGTGTCGCTGCCCATCGACCACTTCACCAACGAGAGCGACTGGGCGCAAACGGAGCAGAGCTACTTCGTTCCCGCTTTGGCGATCGCCGCTCAGCGCCACGATGCGAACCACCGGCTGCACGTTGTTGCCCTGCGTCGCCACTGGGAGGCTCTGATCTTCCCGCGCGCCGGCTTCCCGATCACGCGCGGCTGGTATCGTCAGGCGGACGCGATCCACAACAGCCTCTTCTACGCCCCCTACGACGCCGCGGTCTACGCCGCGTGGCTGCGTGAGATGGGGGTTGAGTACGTCTTCCTTGCCGACTCCCCGCTCGATGCCTGGAGCGAACGGGAGGCGGTCTTGCTCGATTCGTCCGAGGAGTTCTCCGTCGTTCAGCGCGCCGGCGCGTGGACGGTCTATCGGGTGTCGAAGCCCGAGGGCTTGGCCGTCGGCCTGGACGGCGGCGAGGCGCGCGTCACGTCCTTCGACCACCATTCGTTCACCGTGCGCGTCGACAAGCCGGGCACCTACCTGGTGAAGGTAACTTGGAATCCCTACTGGCAAGTTGACGACGCTGACGTCACGCTCTCAGCCGGGCGCAATCGATTCCTGCAACTCGAGGCGCCCGCGGCCGGCGTGTACACCGCCTCCGTCGATGTCGATGCGCGCAGTGTTGTCAGGGAGGCACTGAGAGAAGTCGACGCGTGGGAGATCGGGAGAGCGCTGTTCGGAGAACGATGGGGAACCGCGACCACGAGACGGACCTTGACGCCGCCAAGCGTACGGTCGTCGTCGCTGGATCAGTTGACGCTCTCGCGGGCGATGGCTAAAGTGGAAAAAGACCGATTAAGTCCGGTCTTGGTGAAGGGGTAGGTTCCTTGGGACTTCAGCTGACCCGTGGCGGCGAGTACGCACTGCGCGCGATGACGTATCTCGCGCGCTTTCCCGAAGGGCATGTCGCGTCGCTCCACGACATCTGTGAGGCGCAGGACATCCCTGAGAGCTTCCTCGCGAAGATCCTGCAAAGCCTCTCGCGTTCCGGTCTGGCGATGTCACAGCGGGGTGCCCACGGAGGCTTTGCTCTGGCGCGCCCGGCCGCGGAGATCACGATGCGGGACATCGTTGAGGCGGTCGACGGACCGATCGCGCTCAACGCCTGCGTGCTCTGGCCGGACGACTGCAGGCGCAGCGAGGCTTGTGAGGTGCACAAGGCTTGGTTGCTCGCGCAGGAACAACTGATGAGCGTGCTCGATACCGTGACATTAAGAACACTCGCCCCACGAGGGGGCGAGTGTTGAGCGCCTGAGCTTGTCGAGTAAGGGGCGCGACCGCGCCGCGGGGTTCAGCCTCAGCCGAACCCGCCCATGCGTGGGCCGCAGTTCGAAGAAGTCGTGCCTGTGCCGAAGTGGCGCAGGAAGCTCGTGAAGGTCTGTTGCGTCTCGGTTGAGCCGCACGCTGGGCAGACCTTGTCCTCGTCGCGCAAGAATCCCTGGCGGTACACCTCGAAGGTGTGTTGGCACTTCGTGCAGACCATGTCGTAGGTGGACAAGTCTCCTCCTGATGCTGTGCTTCTGTCGGCCGAGCGCGCCTAGTTCGGCTTGGGCTTAGAGGGGCGCGTCTTGGCGACCGTGCGTGCCGGCAGGATGCGGCCCTTCGTCGGGATCCAGCGCGTGCCTCTCCACTCGAACGCCGCCAGCTTCTGCTCCGCGTCGGCCGCTCCGCAGCTCGGGCAGACCTTGTCCTCGTCCCGAATGAAGCGCTGGAGAGTGACCTCGAACTCGTGGCCGCAGCTCCTGCAGACCAGATCGTATGATGGCATGTTCCTACCCCTTGAGATCAGACGAACGTATCGCAGACTTCTAGGTTACTACAGAGGACTGCCTTCGTGCGGCGCGACCGCGCCGCGAGGCTACGCTCAAGCGCACTTCTTCGGCCTCAGCTTCTCTCCGTCGTGAGCGGCGACGTCGAGATTGCGAAGGACACCGGTGAGCCGCTGCCTGACGCGCGTGGAGCCGCACTGAGGGCAAACGCGCTCCTCATCGGGCAGTGCGCACTCACAGGCGAGCGTGAACTTCTCCTTGCAGTCCCTGCATACCATGTAATACGTGACCACGGACACCTCCGGGGCTGACAGACACATACCCTCTCGGGTATTATAGTCGGAACGTCAAGAGAGGCAAACGCGCGGCTGCGGGGTGCGAGGTTACCCGAAGGGCGCGACGAAAGGAGATTCATGCGTGCCTGGAAGCTTGGCGCCACCACTCTGCTCGTCGTTCTTGCGGCGCTGGCGCTTGGCGCCTGCGGACAATCGGCGCCGTCCGCCGGCTCGACGGGATCCTCTGATGTCGTGGTGCTGGAGCCCAGCGAGTTCACTGTCGCCGGCTATGAGGGCAAGCCGCTGGTGGTCAACTTCTTCGGGTCTTGGTGTGGTCCATGCAACGCGGAGGCGCCGGACCTCGCGGTGTTCGCGACGGCGAATCCCGACGTGCAGTTCGTCGGCATCGCGGTTGGCGACACGGAGGAGCAGGCAATCGGCTTCATGAACCAGTACGGGTTGAGCTATCCGGTGGTGATCGACGACAACAGCCTCAGTTCGGCCTGGGGGATCAGTGGCGTTCCCACGACCATCTTCTTCACGAGCACGGGCGAGGAGGCGGACCGCATCGTTGGGGCCGCCGACCGCGACCGGTTCGAGCAGAGTCTCGCCAAAGCGCAGTGAGGGGCCCTCGCGTTCGAGCAGGTGACGGGTCGCTAATGTGCTCCTAGTCGAACTGACCTCGTTCAGCCTAACGGCGATTGGGCTGGCGCTTCTCGCCGGGTTCCTATCCTTCGCGTCGCCGTGCGTGCTGCCGCTTCTGCCCGTGTACCTCTCCTTCATCTCGGGCGTCGGCGTCGACCAACTCGGCGAGAGCCGCCGACGGCTGCTTGGCGCGGCACTGCTCTTTGTCGCCGGGTTCACCGTCGTCTTCATGCTCATGGGCGCCGGGGCCGGCGGGATCGGTCGAGTGCTCATTCGCTACCGCGAGGAGTTGATGGTCGCCGCCGGCCTCTTCATCATCGTGAGCGGGCTCGTCGTCGCCGGTGTGCTGCACCTGCCGAAGCCGGCGATGCGCATCGCCCCGCGACATGCCGGCGCGAGCGGCGCCTTCCTCACGGGCGCCGCACTGGCCGTTGGATGGACGCCGTGCGTAGGCTACGTGCTCGGCGCCATTCTCACCATGGCGGCCTCGAGCCAGAGCGTCTGGGCCGGCTCGTTGCTGCTGCTCGTCTACTCGCTCGGCCTCGCGATTCCCTTCCTCCTCGCGGCGATCGCTTTCGACTGGGTCGCGGCACGGCTCAGCGTGCTCAAGCGCCACTATCGCCAGGTGCAGGTCGCCTCCGGTGTCGTGCTCGTGGTGTTCGGCATCATGATGGCGCTGGGCGTGCTGGAGCGCCTCAATCGCTGGCTGCCGGCGTTCAACCCCGGCGGTCTGTGAGAAGGTATCCTTGGGCAGATGGATGTCCCTTACCCGCTCGCTGACCTAGGACCTCGCACTGCCGCCGCGGCCGAAGCGCTGCGGCGCGTGGTCGCCGGCCGGGTCTCGACGTCGCCCCTCGCTCGCTGGATGTACTCGACGGACGCGTCGAGTTACCGAGTCGTTCCGGATGTCGTGCTGGTCGCCGCTGAGACGGGCGATCTCATCGCCGCAGCGAGCGTCGCCGCGGAGTATGAATTGCCGCTCGTCATGCGCGGCGCGGGAACGAGCGTCGCCGGCCAGGCCATCGGCCCCGGCATCATGGTCGATTGCTTCAAGCTGGACCGCATCATCGACATCGATCCGGACGGCTTAACGGCGCGCGTGGAGCCCGGGGTGATTCAGGCGCAGCTCAATCGCGCTGCTGCCACCTACGGACTGGAGTTCGGACCCGATCCGTCGACGATCGACCAGGCCACGATCGGCGGCATGGTCGCCAACAACTCTTCCGGGTCGCGCTCCATCGTGTATGGCGAGTCGCGGGATAAGGTGAGTCGCATCGCGGGAGTGCTCGTGGGGGGCGACGGACTCGTTTTCGGACCGTCACGCGGCGCGCCGTTCGTCAACGGCCTTCGAGCGATCGACAGCGGCCCGCGCGCTCAGGCTCTGGCCGTCGCGCTCGAGTCGGTGCGCGATCAGTATGCCGGAGCCATCGCCCAAGCGGCACCCGGTGTGCGACGCAACACGTCGGGTTACAACCTTCGTGAGTTGCTCGAACCGGCCCCCAACCTCGCGCGGCTGCTCGCAGGCTCCGAGGGCACGCTGGCGCTCTTTCTCGAGCTGGAGGTCATGCTCGATCGCCGACCCGAGCTCCGGCTTGGCGCCGCGATCGCCTTCCGTGACGTTCGCCATGCCCTGGTCGCCAATGTGGCCATTCTCGAGACGAGACCGTCCGCGGTGGAGCTCCTTGACCTCGTGGCGCTGCGGACGGCGCCGCATCTCGATGCGCCGGCGTCGCTGACGCCGATCATGGCCGGCGAAAGCGAGGCTATGCTGATCGTCGAGTATCAGGGATCGATCGAGGAGACGCAGGCGGGTTTGCGGCGTCTGCGCGGGGTGACGCCGGAACTGGGCACCGGTCAGGTCGTCTGGCTCGAGACTGCCGGTGCCCTGGCCGGTGCCTTCGCCCTCCGGCGTGCCGTTCTGCCGCTGTTGATGGGAACGCCCGGCGTCGAACGCCCGGCGGCCTTCATCGAGGACACGGCCGTCGCGCCCGAATGCCTCGCGGACTTCGTTGAGGACCTGCGCCACCTCCTGGACGCCCGTGGTCTTCGCGCCTCCTTCTCAGGCCATGCGTCGGCGGGGTGTCTTCATGTCCGTCCCTGGCTCAATCTGAAGACCAGCGAGGGGCTCCAGCATCTGGAGGCCGTGGCTCAGGAGGTCGCGGGTCTCGTGGCGCACTATCGCGGGGTCATCTCCGGCGAGCACGGCTGCGGGCGAGCGCGCAGCGCGCTCTTGCCGGGTGTTCTCGGCGAGGATGTAATGGCGGCGATGGTCGCGGTTAAGGACGCCTTTGATCCGGCGCGGCTGCTCGCCCCGGGCGTGATCGTCGACGGCCGGCCGGTGGGCGAGTCGCTGCGCTATGGGAGCCGCCACGCGGATTCGCGTGGCTGGACGCCGCGCCTTTCGCACACAGGCCAGGGCGGGTTTGAACTCGCCGTCGAGCGCTGCTTCGGCGCCGGTCTCTGCAAGAAGACGACGGGTGGCATGTGTCCTACGGCGGCCGTGAATCGCGAGGAGACGCTGAGTACCCGGGCGCGCGCGAACGTTCTCCAGGGCATTCTCTGCGGCGCCATCCCGCTCGCCTCGCTGGACGACGAGGAACTGCGCGCGGTCGTGGGCACATGCCTTGCCTGCAAAGCCTGCAAGACCGAGTGCCCCGCGGGGGTCGACATGGCGGCCCTGAAGGTCGAGTGGCTCGCCGAGGTCAGAGCACGGAACGGCGCGCCGCCGCTGGCCCGCGTTGCGGGCCAGTTCCGGCGCGCCGCCGCCGCGGGGTCCCTCGCAGGTCCCCTTGTGGCTACTGCCGTCGGCGCCGGTCTTGCACGCCGTTTGGCTAGCCGCGCCGGCCTGGCGCCCCAGCGCCCGCTGCCTGAGTTCGCGCGGCGATCGCTGACCAGACGAGTCGGGCGCGAGGGCGCGACGCGTCCGGTAGCCGCGCCGACGCTGACGCCGGCGCTGTTCCTGGACTGCTTCATCCAGTATCAAGAACCGGAGGTTGGAGAGGCTGTTCTCGAGCTGCTTCGTTTCGCGGGACTTCGGCCCTATCTCCTCAACGCGGGATGTTGCGGCCGGACGTCCCTGTCGACGGGGCAGATTGATACGGCACGGGAGCAGGCGCGACACGCCGTGCCGCGGCTCTATGATGTGCTGTGCCGCGGCGCGGAGGTACTGTTCGTTGAGCCGAGTTGTCTCTCCATGGTGCGCGACGACTGGCCACGACTGCTGCCGGAAGACCGTCGGGTGGGGGCGCTCGCGGAGGCCGCACGCCCGGCGCTGGCCCTCGTCGCCGACCTCGCGGGCAAAGGCCGGCTCACCTTCGCGCCCGGCGGACGTGTTCTGCTGCACACCCATTGCCACGAAAAGGCACTCGGCTTCGATCAGGCGACGCTTCGGGCGCTGGGCGCGGTGCCTGATCTCAGGGTGGAGGCCGTCGAGTGCGGTTGCTGCGGCATGTCCGGTCTCTTCGGCTACGAGGCCGATCACTACGACCTGAGCGTCGCGGTCGCCGAGCATGCGCTCCTGCCCGCGGTACGGGCCGCCGGCGACGACACCGTCGTCTTGGCGACGGGCACGTCGTGTCGACGTCAGATCGCCGATCTGGCGCCGCGAGAGGCGCTCCACCCGCTGGTGTTCCTCGCGTCCCGTCTCGTGCGCGAGCCGGTGGCGCGCGACGGCGCAAGCTCGGCTTCATTCAGCGGCCCGACACCGTGAGCTGGGTCGTCGTCGCCGCGGGATTGCTGGGCTTGGCGGCGGCGGCGGTCGGCTTCTCGGCCGTGGTGCGCGAGGCGCTGCGCGAGCGGCGTCACGGCGAGATCCTCCTCGCGGTCGGCGTCGTCGTCGTGGTCGTCGCCCTGCTCATCTCGTTCGGGGATGATCTGCTAAGGTGAGCTGGGGCTCAGGGAGATGTGGTCCTCTGCCGATGTAGTCTGCGGATGCGTGCCGGTGCGCCGGCACGCTGGTAGAGACGATCGCTGGTTGAGGAGGAATGTGATGGCCAAAAGGCGCATCCTCGTTGTCGACGATGAGGTCGACATCCGGCGTCTCGTGAGCGAAGCCCTTGAGGTTTCTGGGTACGAGGTACGTACCGCCGCTTCGGGTGAGGAGGCGATTCGCGCCGCCGCCCTTCAATTGCCGGATCTCGTGCTTTTGGACGTCATGATGCCAGGCATGGATGGCTTCACGGTCTACGAGAGACTGCGGGCCAAACCCGTGGACTTGCGGTCGCCCATCGTGTTCCTCACGGCTCGCCGCGAGATCGACGACAAGCTCCTCGGCTTCGAGAAGGGTGCCGCCGACTACATCACCAAGCCCTTTCACGTCAGGGAACTGCTCGCGCGCGTTCGGGTTCACCTCGGCGAGCTCAAGCCGCCGGCCGACGACACGCCGAATCCGCTCACGAGTCGCGAGATGGAGGTGCTACGGCTCCTCGCCGCCGGGAAGACGTACAAGCAGGTGGCCACAGCGCTGGCCCTCTCCCAGAGCACGGTCAGGAACCACCTCCACAACGTCTACCACAAGCTCAACGTGGTAGATCGCGCGCAAGCGGTCATCGTGAGTCGGGAGAGGGGCTGGATCTAGCCGCGCACGACTGGCCCGACAGGCCGTGGAGGGGGACCGGCCGAGGCCTTTTCTAGGAAAGCTGTACCGGCATATCCGCAAGCGTCCAGTCCGCGGTATGCCGGCGACGCTGAAGCGTTCGCCTATCCGCGAGAGGCCCGGGCCCCGTCACCCAGCGGTCACGCCGCCGGTCGCCGCTGCGCCGGTCCACGACGACACGGATGTCGTCACGATTCGCGTAGTACTCCGTGAGACGGCTATAGAAATAGCCCTCGAGCGAACGTGGCACCACGATGACTCGAGGGGGTCGGCTCTGAGTCGTTTCGGCCATTTCGCTACCTCCCTACCGTGGACAGAATACCACTTGACAAGTCCTATGAGTTCGCTTTGACAGGGTTACATCCTTGTCTCCACGCTCGCGGCGCTCAGGATACGTTGTCGTGCGTGACGACAGCCGCAGGGGGCGGATCGCCCGAGGCGGGTAGCGATCCCCGTGGCCTAGAGTGCGCGCACTCTGCTTCTTCAGCCGGGTCCGGTACACTCAGGGTGCTTCTGTCGGCAACGTGTCGGTGATGACGATGATCTCGGATTACCATATGCACACTCCTCTCTGCGGCCACGCGGTCGGGGAACCGCGCGCGTACGTCGAGGTGGCCATCGCCAAAGGCATGACCGAGATGGGGTTTGCCGACCATCTGCCCCTGTCGATGTACGACCAGCCCGGCTATGCGATGCGGCGTCACGAAGTCGACGGGTACGTCGACGCCATCCAATCACTCGCCCGTGAATACGCCGCGGACATCCGGATACTCCTCGGCGGCGAGGTCGACTTCTTTGAGGAGACCGTCGAAGCCGACGCGGCGCTTCTCGCCGCGTATCCGTTCGACTACGCGATCGGGTCGGTCCATTTCGTGGGCCCCGGGTTCCCTTATGACCATCCGGACTCGAAAGACGAGTACGCACAGTTCGGGATCGACGAGGTCTACATCGCAAGCTTCGAGTTGGCTGCCAAAGCGGCAGAGACGGGTCTGTTCCGTGTGATCGGCCACCTCGACCTGGCGAAGAAGCACGGGCATCGCCCTGTGGATGAGCAAAGGGTAGCGGCCGCCGCAGCGCACGCATTGCGCGCCATCGCGACGGCCGGTTCGGCCCTTGAGCTCAACACGGCGGGTTGGCGCAAGCCGGTCGGCGAGGTCTACCCCTCGCCGGGCCTGCTTGCTGAGGCAGCCGAGCTGGGCATCTCCTTGACCTTCGGCTCAGATGCCCACGACCCGCTTGACGTCGGCGCTGACTTCGATCGCGCCTCGGTCTTGGCGCGGGCCTGCGGCTACCAGCGTGTGCTTCGCCTTTCTACCGGCGCTGCGGAAGAGCTGTGATGAGTGTCGGGCCTCGCCGGCTCATGGCCATCTACAACCCGCACGCGAGCGGGGGTAGCTATCGGCGAGATCTGCCGCTCATCCTCCGGGCGCTTCGGGGACTCGGTTTCGAGGTGACGGAGTCTGAGACCGAGGCCGTGGGCCACGGGGTCGAGCTTGCTCGTCGAGCGGTCGCCGAGGAGTTCACCGTGGTGTGCGCCATCGGCGGCGACGGGACGGTGAATGAGGTGCTGAACGGCCTTGCAGGCAGTGAGGTGCCTCTCGGCATCATCCCGACGGGGACGGTCAATGTGCTCGCCATGGAGCTCGGCGTTCCCCTCGATCCTCCCGACGCGGTGAAGCTGCTCGAGACCGGCGATGTGAGCGCCATCGATCTCGGCCTGGCCGGCGAGCGCTACTTCGGACTCATGGCCGGTGTCGGCATGGATGCCGCGGTGGTCGCAGGCATCAACCCGGTGATGAAGAAGACGCTGAAGGAAATGGCGTTTGCCGTACAGGGCATGGCCCACTACTTCACCGGCGACGACCCTCGCATTCGCGTTGAGTCGCGGGAGCGCACGGTTGAAGGCTACTTCGCCGTCTTCGGCAATGCCTCGAGCTACGCCGGCGCGTTCGGCATCACTCCCCTGGCGGACACGCGCGACGGCCTCCTGGATGTGTGCGTGCTCAAGGATCGCTCGTTTCTAAGTACCGCGACCTACTGGACCGCCGCGCTGCTCAATGCGCATCTCCGCCATCCCAGCGTGGAGTACTTCCGCACTGAGGAGGCGCTGGTCATCTGCGCGGAGGAAGGTCGGGAAGTCCTAGTGCAGACCGACGGCGAGGTCGCGGGTCAGCTGCCCATGGTCTGCCGGATCGTCCCCCGCAGTCTGCGCGTTATCGTGCCTTAGCCCGCGGCGGGCGAGAGGCCCATCACATGCGCCAGCGTGCGCAGCCGCTCCATGTACGCTTTGCGCTCGGCGTTATCGCGGGCGGCGAGTTCCTCCGGCGTGGCGACGGGGACGATTCGAAACGCCGGGTTGTCGAACACGCGCAGTTCGAGTGAGTCGCCTTCGTGGTACGGCAGCGTCTTGAAGAGCCGGCCGAGGACGTACCGTGTGGTGTCCTCGCCGATCGTCAAGATGTAGTGCGGTGTGGTGATCGAGACTTCCCTGGAGAGATGCGAATAACAGTTGTCGAGCTCGCCCGGGGTCGCGTCGCGCAGGCCGGATGCGTCGCGGGCGACGCATTTCAGCAGCGTCGTCGTGTAGACCTTGTCGCCGGCATCGGCGAGCCCGGGCATGTATTCGCCGAGCCGCTCCATGGTCGTTGCGCCGGCGGGTTTTCCGAACTGCTCATCGGCCGGGTCGGGCATCATTGAGACGAGCATGACGGCGCAATGCGGGTGCCCGCCTCCCGGGACGGCGCGCAGGCGTCGAGCTGTGAGCTCCGTGCAGCGTTCACACACGGCGACGCTCTGCGCGAGCCTCTCCAATTGTTCGGCCGCATCTTCCATCAGAGTTCCCTTCTGTTGTGACTCGGGCGTGGTCCCACTCTACTTGCGCCCGGCTCTCTCATATGACGGCGGTGCTGATGCTGTAGTGGCAGCGGAGGGTTTGAGGGCGGCCGACGAGGGCCAGCGTCAGTTCGTTGTTGAAGGGCGCCAGCACCATCGTCGCTTGTTCAAACTCGACGGCGATGTACTTGGCGGCGGACTCCCCGAGTTCCATCGCCAGGCGCAAGCTGCTCTGGATGACGCCGCCGGCTTGGGCGGCGAACGCCTCAACATCGAAGTCCGGCTCCGCGTCGGCGGCGATGACGAGCCCGTCGCGCGAGATGAGCAGCGCCGCGAGTATGCCGGGAACGTCTCGGTACGGAGCGAGCCTCTTGGTGAACGCGTCCGAATGGCTATTCACGCGTCCTCCAAAGGGTTTGCGAGCTGGGTGCGAATCGATGTGGCGAATGCCTCGGCAGCGGCGGCGTTGACGAACGTGCGCGCCAGGCCTCTCGCTGCGAGTTCGCTGAGGAAGATGCTCGTGCGAGGGATCGGCGCCGCTTCCCGATCCGTTACGGCGCCCTCAAGGGGTAGCTGTATCAGCTTGTCGCCCGCGACGAAGAGGCGGCTGGTCTCGCGACCCGACATGCGCACCGCCACGCGCACGGTTACCCCTGCCGCGTTCTCCTCTTGGGCGAGATCGATCTCCACGGCACTACAGTACCGATGCCGCGAAGAGGTCGCAAGACGGCTCGACGGACGTCTTCGGGGGGTGGGGTGTTACTGAGCCGCAGCGAGCTGAGCGGACGAGCTGCCGAGTTCGGGAGAGGCGATCGCCGTGGCTTGCCCCGACTCACGAGCCGCGCGCAGAAGATCCGCCAGGCGCCGGTGCTCCGGAAAGCAGGAGGCGCCTGTGACCAGCTCAAGGCGGCGTCCGCCCGCGATGCCGTCGATGGCCGTGGTCGCCGCCTCAGCCGCGAAGCGCTGCGCATCCTGCTTCGACCGATCGGGGAGGAAGACCGCGAAGTCCGCCACGCCCAGGCGAAAGGCGAGATCGCCGTCTTGCATGCGCGCCTTGATGGCGCTCGCTGCTCGCCTGATGATCGCGTCGCGGCTGTGGGCGTGCAGGCGGCCGATGGTTTGTACGCCGTCGAGCCGGACGTACACGAGACTTAGGGTCTGTCCGCGCGCGGCCGCCAACTCAAATCGAGTCGCACCTATCTCGTGAAGCGACTCGGCCGAGTAGAAGCCGCTCACAGGGTCGAAGCGCCGGCGCTGTTCGCGACGCTTGCGGCCGAGCTTGAGGCGTTGGGCCGCGAGGGCGCCGCCCCCGACGAGTGCGCCGACCATCGCGACGCTGATGAGCGTGTGGCCGGCGAAGCTCGGGTCGGCGATGCCGAGGACGACGACGAGCAGCACGGCGGGCGAGAGAAGATAGGGCCATTCCTCGTACGGCGAGAGGCCGAGATGACCGGCGACGAGGAAGGGGACAGTGACGAGCAGCCAGCTCTCGGACTGTCCCGCCAGAGCCGCTGCGCAGCCGAACACGAGCCAGTCGAGTACCACGAAGCTGTGAGCCCCGTGGCAGCCGCCTCGCCGGGCGACGCCGAGGGAGCAGAGAGCGCACGCCACGCCGACCAGCGCGGTCGCGAGGGCCGCGTTGTACCCGAGCAGGGCACTCAGACCGGTCAGCGCCATGAAGAAGGCGATCCGAAAGCGCGCTCTCAGGAGCGCTCGGTTTGCGAGATGGCGCGTGCTGAGGCGCGGTGCCATTCGCGCTACAGGTGTATTCCGTCCGGGGTGAGCATAGGAGCGTATTCGGCTGCCTGGCGGCGAGTCCTTCGCCGGCGCGGCCAGTTGCGCCTCAGCATCCGGTGGCCGTGTCATCTTTCCCGCCGCGGCGCCGCGCGCACCGCTCTCACGCGCACGCCTAGGCGTGGCTGGCGAGCGGCCGCCTGATCGCTATAATTGGTGCCTCGTGGAAAGGTCTCACTTCTACTCCGGCAACGAAGCGATCGCTCAGGGCGCACTGCGCGCCGGAGTGCGCTTTGCGTGCGGCTATCCCGGCACCCCATCGACCGAGATCATCGAAGCAGCGGCCAGGCTCGAGGGCCTTCATGCTCAGTGGTGCATCAACGAGAAGGTCGCGCTCGAGGTCGGCGTCGGGGCGAGCCTGGCCGGCGCCCGCACGCTAGTGACGATGAAACACGTCGGGCTGAACGTCGCGGCGGATCCCTTCATGACGCTTTCCTTGACGGGCGTGAACGCGGGCCTGGTCCTGGTGAGCGCCGACGATCCAGGAATGCACTCCTCCCAGAACGAGCAGGACAATCGCCATTACGCCAAGTTCGCCAAGGTTCCCATGCTGGAGCCGGCGGACAGCCAGGAGGCGTACGACTTCATCGCCGAGGCCTTCGCCCTCTCCGAGGAGTTCGACACGCCGGTGCTGTTCCGCACGACGACGCGCGTCGCTCACGGTCGCGGGGTGGTCGCGACGCGCGACGCTGTGGACCTGGCGCCGCGCGAGTACGCGCGCGCCGCCGAGAAGTTCGTGATGGTGCCCGCCCACGCTCGCGCACGCAATCGCGTGGTGCTGGAGCGGCTCGAGTCCCTGCGTCGCCGGGCGGAGGAGTCGCCGCTCAACGTCCTGAGTCCTGGCACCATGGATTTCGGCATCATCACGTCGGGGATCGCCTACGCGTACTGTCGCGAGGCCTTCCCGGACGCCTGGGTGCTCAAGCTCGGCATGTCGCATCCGCTGCCCTACGCCAAGGTCCTCGAGCTTTATGAGCATGTTTCGCGCGTGGCCGTCGTCGAGGAACTCGACCCTTTCATCGAAGAGCAGGTACGCGCGCTCGGCCTTCCGGTAGTAGGCAAGAAGGTCATCCCCGCCGACGGCGAGCTCAATCAAGACGTGATCCGGGCGGCCCTGGAGCCGCTCCTTCGCACGCGACCTGCCGGTCGCCGCAAGGCGCAGATTCCGCCGCCGCCCAAGCTCTCCGCACCAGCCCCGGTCACGGACCTTCCGGTGCGGCCGCCCGTGCTTTGCCCCGGGTGTTCGCATCGTTCGGTCTACACGGCGCTGAAGCGGCACCGCCTGGCTGCCATGGGCGATATCGGCTGCTATACGCTGGGCGCCCTCTCGCCGCTCTCGGCCCTGGACACATGCCTCTGTATGGGCGCCAGTATCGGCATGATGGCCGGCTACAACAAGGCGCTCAATCGCAAGGCCGCAGTCGGCGTCATTGGCGACTCGACGTTCTTCCACTCCGGCATCACGGGCCTCATCGACGCCAACTACAACGAGGCGGAGGGTCTCGTTCTCGTGCTCGACAATCGAACCACCGCCATGACCGGCCATCAGGGGCACCCCGGCACGGGAGATCAGGCCGAGGGCACCTGCGGCCCGGCGACGGACATCGAGTCCCTGTGCCGCGGGATTGGCGTACGCTGTGTCACCGTGGACGCCTACGACTACGAGGCTCTGGAGTCGGCCATTCGGGACGAGGCGCTGGCGCCGGGTTTGGGCGTCGTCGTCGCGCTGGCGCCGTGCGCGCTGAATGTGCGCGACAAGCGGGGGACTATCGAGGTCGACGACGAACGCTGCAACCTCTGCGGAATCTGTCTCAAGACGGGGTGTCCGGCGCTCATTCCCGGCGAATCTGCCATCACCATCTCTGATGTGTGTACCGGCTGCGCGCTCTGCGTCGCCGTTTGCCGGCGGGGGGCGCTCAGCTTCGTGGCGGCCGACGACAAGGGTCAGTCGTGAGCGAGGACCGCGTCAGGACCGTCTCTCTTGTCGGCGTCGGCGGGCAGGGAATCCTTCTGGCCGCGGCCATCGTCGCGGAAGCCGCCGCGGCCGAGGGGCTGGACGTGAAGGCGAGCGAGGTCAAAGGCATGGCTCAGCGCGGCGGCAGCGTCGTCAGCTCCGTGCGTTTCGGTGATCACGTCTGGTCTCCCGTGTCCGGTCACGCGGACGTGGTCATCGGGATCGAGCACCTGGAGGCGCGGCGCGGACTGGCGCTTCTCAATCCTGGAGGAACCCTCGTCTGCGCCGCCACGACACGTATCGCTCCGGGCAGCGTAGTGCGCCGCGAGGCAGCGTATCCCGACGATCTCGAAGCCGCGGCTGCCGCGCGCGGAGTGCGCCTTATTGCCCTGGCGGCGGAGGACCTCGCACAGCAGGCGGGGAACGAGCGCGCCGCCAATGTCGTCTTGCTCGGTGCGGCCAGTACCGTGCTCCCGTTTCGCGACGAGTCCTGGCAGCGCGCCATCGCGGCGGCGTTTCCCGGCAAGGTTCGCGCAGTTGAGGTCAACCAGCGGGCGTTCGCCCTCGGGCGCGCCGCGGTAGGCGAGGAGGTCGGGGAATGAAGGTCCGGCAGCTTACTGTCTTTCTGGAGAATCGCAGCGGGCGCCTGGCCGAGGTGGCGAAGCTCCTCGGCGATGCGGGCATCAATATCCGCGGCTTCTCGACCACCGAAGCCGCCGAGTACGGCATTGTCCGCCTCGTTGTGACCGATCCAGACCGCGCTCGGCAGCTCCTGCACGATGCCGGCTTCACGACGCACTTCTCCTACGTGATTTGCGTTAGGGTCGAGGACGAGCCCGGCGGCCTCGCCCGGGTCCTGGAGACGCTTGCCCAGGCCGGCGTCTCCATCGAGTACCTCTACAGCATCTCCTTCGAGAACATCTGCTTCGCCGTGCGCGACATCGACAACGTTGTGCGTATGCTCGCGGGAAAGGTTAGGCTGCTCGGCGACGAGGAGGTGCTGGCACTGTGAACGGGCACGAGGAGCACCTGCGTCCCGACACCGTCGGCGGCCTCATGTGGCAGCCGGCCGCCGAGGCCATGCCCCGAGAAGCGCTCGAGAGCCTGCAGGTGGAGCGTTTGCGTTTCATGCTGGCCAACGCGCGCGAGAACGTGCCTTTCTACCGCAAGAGCTTCGCCAAGGTCGGAGTGGAGCCGGGCGATGTTTCCGCGCTCGCGGATGTCGCGCGACTGCCATTCACGACCAAGTCCGATCTGCGAGACCACTATCCCTTCGGCCTGTTCGCACGGCCGCGTACCGAGATTGTACGCATCCATGCTTCCTCGGGCACAACGGGCAACCCGACCACCGTCGGCTATACGCGGGCAGACATCGAGACGTGGGCCGATCTGATCGCGCGCACGCTGGCCGCCGGCGGCGTGGAGCCCGGTGACTTGCTCCAGAACGCCTACGGGTACGGCCTCTTCACCGGCGGTCTGGGCCTCCATTTCGGCGCCGAGCGACTGGGGTGCACGGTGGTTCCGATCTCAGGCGGCAACACCGAGCGACAGCTCAAGATCATGCGGGACTTCGGCGCTACGGCGCTAAGCTGCACGCCCTCCTACGCCATGTACCTGGGCGACGCCGCTCGCGACAGAGGTTTGCGTCCTCAAGACCTGCCGATCAGGGTGGGCTTCCACGGCGCCGAACCGTGGACGAATGAGATGCGCACGCTCATCGAGGCGGCGCTCGGCATCGATGCGCTCGATATCTACGGGCTCTCCGAGATGGGTGGTCCGGGGGTGGCCTTCGAGTGTCTCTGCAAGGCCGGCATGCACATCAACGAAGACCACTACCTCGCCGAGATCATCGATCCGGAGACGCTCGAGCCGCTGCCCTACGGCGCTGTGGGAGAGCTCGTCTTCACGACGCTCTCGCGGGTGGCGCAACCCCTCGTTCGGTATCGCACGCGTGACCTCTGCAGTCTGAATCCGTCGCCGTGCGCTTGCGGCCGTACGTCGCTGCGTATGACGAAGCCGATCGGTCGCAGCGACGACATGCTCATCATTCGCGGCGTGAATGTCTTCCCGAGTCAGATCGAAGAAGTGCTGATGAGCATCCCCGAGATCGAGCCGCACTATCAGATCGTCGTCGACCGTGACGGGTACCTTGACGTCATCGAGGTCTGGGTCGAGGTGGCAGAGAGCGTATTCCCTGAGACCATGGGCGAGCTCGAACGCTTCCAGCGCAAGGTTCAGACCAAGCTCTTCAACGTGCTCAACATCCAGGTTGCCGTGAAGCTCAAGGAGCCGCGCACGATCCAGCGGTCTGAGGGCAAGGCAGTCCGGGTGGTGGATAAGCGCAAACCGCTCTAACGCTCTACACACCTTTCGCCCGGCTCGTCGTCGCCGCGTGCGGATTCGCGCCGGCGGAGCCTGTGCGTCTACTGAAGGCCGAGGAGCGTCCCGAGCCAGTCGGTGACTTTGCCGACCAAGCCCGTCGAGCCGTCTCCACGCTGCGTTGCCGCGACGTCTGCGGGGCCGGCGACTGCCAGACCCCCGCTGTTCGCCGCTGCTTCGCTGCCGGTCGGCGTGGGCGTCGGCGTGGCCGTCGGCTTCGGCGTCGGCGTGGATGTCGGCTTCGGCGTCGGCTTGATGGTCTTCGTCACGGTCGGCTTCGGCGTAGCGCTCGTTGAGGACGAGGCGGACGGCGAGGGCGACGCCGAGGGCGACTGGTTCGCGTACCGGCCGGTCCACTTGCTGTAGGTCCACGGCACCGTGGCGAAACTCTTGTGGGCCTTGCCCCGGGTGACGGTCGCGAAGAACTTGCCCCAGACCGGCGCGCAGTAAGTGCCGCCGAAGGTGGAGGAGCCCATGGACGTTCGCTTCTCCATGTGGCCCATCCAGACGGCGGCGGCGAGATCTGGCGTGTAGCCACAGTACCAGGCGTCCGAGTTGGTCTCCGAGGTACCCGTCTTGCCGGCGCGCGCATACGGGTAGTACGCGCCGACGGCCGACGCCGTACCGCCGGGGCCGGGCGGTCCCTGAAGGACTCTCGTGACGACCGAGGCAGCGCCCGCGGGAATGACGCGCTTGCCCTTGGTCTTGGGTTTCCAGTCTACCTTGCCGCCTGGCAGCACGACCTTCACGATCGCCTGTGGCTGGTGATAGACGCCGCCGCTGGCCAGCGTCGCATAGGCGACGGCCATGTCCAGCGGCGTGACCTCCGAGGAGCCGAGGGCGATCGACGGAACAGCGCGCAGGGGGCTGCTGATACCCATCTTCTTCGCGACGGCGGCGGTGTTGGCGGGTCCGACGTCGACCGAGAGCTGGGCAAAGACGACGTTGTCGGAAATCGTGGTGGCGGCTGAGACGCTCTCGGGGCCGCCGGGGCCGTCACCATTGACCACCCAGGGCGCCGCGTATGCGCCCATGGGGATGACAATCGGGCTCTTCGATGAATAGAAGGTGCTGTACGGATTCATGCCTTGAAGGACCGCGGCCGTGAGAACGAAGGTCTTCATCGACGAGCCGGGCTGTCGTTTGGCCTGCCAGGCCAGGTTGAACTTCTGCTCCTTGTAGTCCAGGCCGCCGACCATGGTTCGGATGTAACCGGTCTTCGGCTCGACGGCAACGAACGCCATGGAGGGCTTGAAGCCGAAGTACAGAGGATCGGTGGTGTTCTTGATCAGTTTGATGGCTTCCTTCTGCCACTTCAGGTCGATGCTCGTGTAGACCTTGAGACCGCCCTCGAAGACCGTGCGGCTGCCGTAGCGCTTCGTGAGGACGCGAATAACGTAGTCCGTGAAGTAGTCCGCGAGGGGGTTCTTGGTCGCCATGGGACGCTTGTAGACGCCGAGCTTAGCTTGGCTGAGCTTGTCCGCCTCCTCGGCGGTGATGTACCCCTGCGCCGCCATGAGGCCGAGGACTTTGTTGCGCTGCTGCTTGGCGACTTGGGGGTCGTTCGTGGGGTCGTAGTTGGTTGGGAACTTGGGCAGGGCAGCAAGCAGGGCCGCCTCATGCGTCTTCAGGTGCTTGGCTCTCTTGTGGAAGAACCTGCGCGACGCCGCCTCGACACCGTATGCGCCGGCCCCGTAGTAGACCGTGTTGAGGTACTCGGTGAGGATCTCGTCCTTGGACCAACGATCCTCGAGCTGCCAGGCGAGCGCCGCCTCGCTGAGCTTGCGCGAGTACGTGCGCTCGTTCCGCCGGTAGATGTTCTTCACGAGCTGCTGAGTGATTGTGGAGCCACCCTCGACGATCTCGCCGGCGCGGAGGTTCTTCACCATGGCACGGGCAATACCCTGGCCGTCGACGCCGTGGTGGCTGTAGAAGCGCTCGTCTTCCACCGCGACGGTGGCCTGCTTCATGATCTCCGGGATCTGCTCGCTCTTGAGTTGCACGCGGTTCTCGGCTCCGTGCAACTCGGCGATGACCTCGCCGTTCTTGGCGTAGATTGTGGTGTTCAGCGCGTTCGGACGCCGCTCGAGTGAGTCCAGGGAGGGGAGGTCGCGGGTCATCGCGTAGATGCCGCCGGCGGTCGCCCCCAGCACAGCGACCACGATGAGGAACACCGCGAGGGCGGTGACCTTGAGCCAAACCCGTCGCCGCTTCTTGGGCCGGGCAGTCTGCTGGCGCTGTCTCCGGTGGCGACGAAGCTCGTCGACCGGCTCGGAGTGTTGCTTCCGATTTGCCATGTCTTCCTATTGTACTCGATTTGGCGCCATCCGCCTGCGTCGACCTCGCTTCGCTCTGCGCGGGGTGTCGACGACTGCGCCGGCGCGTCAGGTAAGAGAGACGCAGGCGGGCGGTTCTCGGTTCACGACGATTGTCGCTCTGGTCGCGGAGCGACGGTCATGCGCCTCCGACGATGGACTCACGTTGCTCGCGCGGCGAGATCGTCGGTGTCGCTCTTGACCCGAAGTGGCTTGGGCTGCACAAGGCGGGCGAGGGGTATGGAGAGTTCGTAGAGGATCAGCAAGGGGATGAACATCGCGATCATCGAGAAGACGTCCTGCCCTGGGGTGAGCAGCGCCGCCGTGAAGGCGTTGATGAGGATGGCGTAGCGGCGATTGCGGCGCAGGAACTTGTCGTCGATGACGCCGACCTTTGCTAGGAGGACGAGGATGACGGGCATCTCAAAGATCGCGCCGAAAGCGAGGATGAACAGAGCCACGAAGGTGAAGTACTCGTTGGCGCGGTTCTGAACGTTGAACGTCTCACCGCCGAAGCTGAGCAGGAACGTCAATCCCTTAGGCAGGACGAGGAGGTAGCCGAAGGCCACGCCGCCCAGGAACAGCGCTACGGTGGCGATGACGACAGGATAGAAGTAGCGCTTCTCGGAGCTCGTGAAGGCGGGCCCGACGAAGGCCCAGAATTGGTAGATCAGGAAGGGGGAGGTCGCGATGAGCGCAGCGACGACCCACACCTTGAGGCTCACCATGAACGGCTCGATCGGGCTCAGAGTGATGATCTGGTAGGAGTCGGCGTCGAGGCCTGGTACCTGCCTCAGTGGGTAGAGGAGCAACTCGAAGAGGCGATCGTTGAAGACGGCGGCGAGCACGACACCCGCGGTGACGACGACCAGCGACCAGAAGATGCGTTTGCGCAGCTCGGTGAGATGCTCGAGCAGGGTGAAGGTGTCGTCGGAGGCAACTGGCATGACGGGTGTCCGCTATCCGTTGGACGGTGTCTCGGGTCCGGGTGCGCGAGACGGCGATCTGCCCGATCCGCCCGCTGCGTCGTCCGCCGTGTTTGATGGAGTCGACGCGTCGGGGGACACGGCATCATTTGCGGGTGCCGACGTATCATCCGCGGGACCGGCATCACCCGAAGTCGCCTCGACTTCACTGTCCGGCGCGGCCTGAGTTTCGGTCGACCGCTCGACCGTGACCAACGGCGCGGACTCGTGCGAGGAAGCCGGTTCAGGCTCGGGAGCCTCCGGCGCGGATTCCGAGTCAACCTGCTGCACGGCCATGGCCATCGCAGGGGCCTCGTCTTGGGAATCCGGCTCGGCCTCTGGTTCGGCCGGCTGTCCAACCGCAGCCGGCGCGGCGGCAGTCGCGGGGGCGACAGCGGCCGCAGCGGCTGCCGGCTTCTCGGTGTCCTTGAGGCTGATCGTCATGCCGGCCTTGATGTCCTTCATGTCGGACGCGACCTCGTCGAGACCGACGCTCGTCTTGAGATCCTGCTGGAGGTCTTTCACGTCGGCCGCGACCTCGTCGATGCCGAGATCGGCACGTGCCGCAGCGGTGGCCTTCTTGAGCTCGCGAACGGCTTGGCCGAGGCTGCGGCCCGCCTGCGGGAGCCGTTTCGGGCCCAGAATGATGAGCGCCAAGACGATAATGACCGCTATCTCCAGGGGGCCGATACTCACAACTCCGCTCCTTCGCATAGGAGATGGGTCAACCCATCTTACGGGCGCCTGGGAGAGCGGTCAACGCGGCTCTGAGCGCAGGGCAAAAGCCCTGCACGCCACGTATTGGGCCGATCGAGACAAAAACGGCCTCACCAGTTGCAGCCCAACAAGCCAGTTTGGTATAGTGGCGCCCCAGTGACTCGACCCCGGAGCTTTCCGGTGTTCGAGTCTTTCACGTTTCTCGAGGCGGGTTCGCATGACTGAGGCTTACCTCACCGACTGGATCTACGTCTGGCTCTTCATCGTCGCGGGAGCCGCCTTGGTCGTCCTCATTCTGCTGTTCTCCAAGCTCGTCAACCCCGACAACCCGACTCCCGAGAAACTCCAAACGTACGAGTGCGGCATCCCACAGTTCGGTCGTCCTTGGCAGCCCTTCGCGGTGCGGTATTTTGTCGTCGGCCTTCTCTTCCTCGTGTTTGACGTTGAAGCCGTCTTCCTGTTTCCGTGGGCGCTGGTCTTCCGCTCGCTCGGGACGGCCGGGTTCGTCGAGATGGCGATCTTCATTGCCGTTCTCGGCTTCGGCCTTCTCTACGCGTGGCGCAAAGGGGCGCTGGATTGGGCATGAGCGACGGGGCGACAGCCCGTTCCCGTTCACGCTATCCGAAGCTGGAGAACTTCGAGCGGCCCAACGTCATCACCACGACGACCGACTTCATCTTCAGCTGGGCCCGGTCCCATTCGGTCTTTCCGTTTCAGTACGGCCTTGCGTGCTGCGCCATTGAGATGCTGAGCTCGGGCTTCTGTCGCTTCGACATCGCGCGGTACGGAATGGAGATCTTCCGCCCGACGCCGCGGCAGTGCGACCTGATGATCGTGGCCGGTACGCTGAACGAGAAGATGGCGCCGGTGCTCAAGCGCCTCTACGACCAGATGTCCGAGCCGAAATGGGTCATTAGCATGGGCGCGTGCGCCAACAGCGGCGGTCCGTTCTACGACGGTTACAACGTCGTGAATGGGGTCGACAAGGTGGTGCCCGTGGACGTCTACATTCCCGGTTGTCCGCCGCGGCCCGAGGCGCTCTTTCAGGGCCTCCTCGAGTTGCAGAAGAAGATCCAGCAACACTCCTTCGTGGCCGCATCTCCCTCTGTGGACGGCGACATCGGAGGGAGGTGAGGGGGCTGGCGCTCGAGATCGGCACGAATCCACTCAGCTTGGCGGAAATCATCGCGCGGCTGCACGCCACCTTCGCGGGCGAGCTTGAGGAACTGAAGCCGCAGGAGCCGGATACGGTGACCGGCCGCTGCGCGGCCGCGAAGCTGAAGGCAGTTGCCGCGCGCCTTCGCGACCAGGACGAGGTGGGCTACGGGACGCTCAACTTGATCGCCGGCGTCGACTACGTCACCCATATGGAGACCGTGTATCACTTGTATAGCTGGCAGACGAACACGTACCTGGAGCTGCATGTAGTGCTTCCTGCAAACGATGCGCAGATCGATACCGTGTGCGACGTCTGGCCATCGGCGGAGTGGCTCGAGCGCGAAGCGTGGGACATGTTCGGCATCCGATTTCTGGAACACCCCGATTTGCGGCGCATTCTGCTCAAGGACGATTTCGTCGGGCACCCTTTGCGCAAAGACTACGTCGACTCGATAGAGAACCATCCTCATGTATGACCAATTCGAGACAGCGGAGCCCGACGAGGCCGTCAAGCTCGCGCAGCGGCGCATCGAGGAGGCGAGCGCCGAGGGCGCGGGCTCGAATCTTGCCGGTCTCACGTTCAACGAGGTCATCGTCAACATGGGGCCTCAACACCCCTCCACGCACGGCGTGCTGCGTCTCGTGGTGACGCTCGACGGCGAGCTCGTGAAAGACGTCATCCCCGTCGTTGGCTACCTTCACCGGTGCAAGGAGAAGCTGGCCGAGAAGCGCACGTACTACCAGTACATCCCGATCACCGACCGCACCGAATACCTTGCCGGCATGAACTGCGAGTGGGGCTATGTGATGACGGTGGAGAAGCTCGCCGGGATTAGGCCGACGCGGCGGGCGGAGTTCATCCGCGTGATCATGGCTGAACTCAATCGCATCGCCAGTCACCTCGTCGCGGTCGGCACGTTCACGGCCGATCTCGCGCCCCTCGGTACCGCGATGGTCTTCTACATGTTTCGCGACCGCGAGATGATCCTCGACCTTCTCGAAGAGGCGAGCGGCGCGCGCATGATGTTCAACTACTTCCGCTTCGGCGGTGTGCGCTACGACTTGCCATCGGGCTGGGTGGAGCGCTGTCGTGAGGTGATGCGGAAGTTCCCTGCGTGCATCGATGAGTATGAAGCGCTCGTGAACGACAACGCCATCTTCCTTCAGCGCTGCGTGGGCAAGGGCGTGATGACGCAGCGAGACGTGGTCGACTACGCGATCACCGGTCCGAATGCGCGGGCCTCGGGCGTCGCCCATGACCTGCGTCGTACCCATCCGTACTCCGTCTATCCGGAGCTGGAGTTTGACCTTCCGCTCGGCCGCCACGGCGATATCTACGATCGGTATCAAGTGCGGATGGACGAGATGCGCCAGTCCGTCAGGATCGTCGAACAGGCGCTGGACATGCTGCCAAAGGGTCCGGTGCAGATCGGCACCCTGCGCGCTCCGTACGCGATCACACCACCGCCTGGAGCGTGCTACGCAGCGCAGGAAAACCCGCGAGGAGAGTACGGCACGTACATCGTCAGTGACGGGTCGCGGTATCCGTATCGGCTCAAGTACCGCGACCCGTGCTTCATGAACCTGCAGATCTTCCCCAAGCTGTTGCGCGGCAACAAGATCGCCGATGCGGTGGCCATCTCCGGCAGCATGGATCTCGTGCTGGGCGGCATCGATCGATGAACGACCTCGTCATCAGCATCCTGCGCGCGGCGCTGTTTGTCGTCATCGCCTATACGGTCGTCATGGTGTCGGCGCTCATCAACATCGTCTTCGAGCGTCGCGTGCTGGGCTTCATGCAAGATCGGCTTGGGCCCAACCGGACGGGCCCACAAGGGTCGCTCCAGAGCGTGGCGGACGCCATCAAGATGATGGGCAAGGAGGACTTCCGGCCGTTGCTCGCCGACCGCTACCTGTTCACGCTGGGACCGATCATGGTCATGATCGGCGCGATCGCTATTCAGCTTGTCCTGCCGTACACGAAGGGTCTGGTGGCAACGAGTCTCAACGTGGGTGTCATCTTCATCGTGGCCATCACGGGCTTCACGACGCTCGCGATTCTCATCGGCGGCTGGGCTTCATACAACAAGTACTCATTGGTTGGTGCGCTACGCGGCGCGGCGCAGATGGTCAGCTACGAGATCCCAATGATCCTTGGGTTGCTGGTCGTCGCGATGATCGTCGGTTCGTTGCGTCTGACGGACGTCGTCGAGGCACAAGCGGGGTACCAGTGGATCGCGTTCTACGCGCCGTTCACGTTCCTGCTGTTCTACATCGCCTCAATCGCGGAGCTGAATCGCGGGCCCTTCGACCTTCCTGAGTCGGAGTCCGAGCTGGTCTCCGGCTACGGCACGGAGTACTCGGGCATGCGCTTCGGCATGTTCTTCCTGAACGAGTACGCCGGCCTGACGATCATGTCGATGATCGCCGTCACGCTGTTCTTCGGCGGCTGGCACGGGCCGTTCGAGGACGCGATTCGGTTCTGGGGCGTCTCGTGGCTGCCGATCGTCTGGTTCCTCATTAAGACGTACGCACTCGTCTTCCTGCTGGTTTGGGTGCGGCTTTCACTGCCTCGTCTGCAGGTGGATCAGCTCATGGCGTTCGCCTGGAAGATCCTCATTCCGCTCGGTTTGGCGAACATCCTCGCAACGAGCGCGGTCATGTTGTGGGTCCCGTCGTGGAAGTGGGGCCTGGCGATCTTCAGCTGGGCGGCGCTTCTGGCGTTTGTCGGGCTCTTCGACCGCATCTTCAAGTGGCGTCTGCGCAAGCGGCGCGAGCGCGTGCCCGTGGTGACCGCCTAATGCTCGGCATGTTCAAAGCCATGCGGACGACGATCCGCCACCTGCCGATGAAGAAGCAAACGGTCGAGTACCCGGAGCAGCGCGAGGCGTTGCCGGAGCGCAGTCGGGGGCTGTTCCGCGTGGTTGTGGACCCGTTGAGCGGTGATGCCCGCTGCCGGTCATGCACGCTCTGCGAGACGAACTGCCCCGTGCAGGTCATCCGCGTGGAGCATTCCAGCAAGTACGCCCTGCCGGCGCCGAACCTGGCGCGCTTGTCGCGCGCCCGCCTCGGCGCCCAGCCGCCCGTTGACCTTGACCGTTTGCAGCCGGTGATCGAGGACTACTACGAGCACGGTACCGGCCTCATCGGCATCCTGCAGAATACGCAGGCCGTGTACCGCTACTTGCCGCGCCGCGCCCTCGAGAGCATCTCGTTGGAGACGGGCGTCTCGCTCTCGCAGATCTACGGCGTGGCGAGTTTCTACAACCAGTTCCGCCTCACGCCGACCGGCGACTACATCGTCGAGGTGTGTCATGGCACTGCCTGCCACGTGGCGGGCTCGTCGCTCATCACATCGGCTGTGGAGGAGGAACTCGGCGTTCCGCTCGGCAAGACCACCGCCGACATGAAGTTCTCGCTGGCCTCGGTAGCTTGCATGGGAGCTTGCTCCCAGGCGCCGGTGATGCGGATCGGCGAGCTTACGTACGGTGGACTGACGCCCGACAAGACGCGCCAGATCATCCGCGGGCTTATGCAGGATGTCGGCGCGGAGAAGGGCTGAGTCTCTATGAGCGACGGTCGCAGCGCGCGTATCTCTGAGCTTCCCGACGGCAGGACGCGGATCACCGTGTGCTCGGGCACCTCATGCACGTTCGCGGGTGCGCCCGAGGTCCTTGAGTCGTTTCGGCGTGAGGTCGAGGCGGCCGGTCTGGCCGACCGCGTTGAGGTAACGATCATCGGGTGCCACGGCCTCTGTTCCATGAGCCCGGTGGTCGTCCTCGGCGACGACACGCTCTACGGGCACCTGAAGCCGGGTGACGTGCGCGAGATCGTGGAGGAACACCTTGTCAACGGCCGTCCGGTCGAGCGCTTCCTCTACAAGGATCCCAAGACCGGCGAGCGAGTGCGCGACTGGCACGACATCGACTTCTATCGGTTGCAGAAGCGCATCGCGCTTCGCGACGTGGGCATCATCAACCCGGAGAGCCTGGAGGAGTACGTGGCGCGCGGAGGCTACGGCGCGGCGCGCACCGTACTCACCGAGAAGACGCCCGAGTGGGTCGTCGAGGAGGTCACGGCCTCCGGCATTCGCGGCCGCGGCGGAGCGGGCTTCGCGACGGGAGTTAAGTGGGAGTTCGCCCGTCGCTCCCCGGGGTCGGAGAAGTACATCATCTGCAACGGCGACGAGGGCGACCCCGGCGCGTTCATGGATGCCTCGATCATGGACGGCGATCCTCACGCCGTCATCGAGGGCATGCTGATCGGCAGCTACGGCATCGGCGCCGCGCAAGGCTACATCTACGTGCGCGCCGAGTATCCGCTGGCGGTGAAGCGGCTGACGAAAGCGATTGCCGATGCTGAGGCGGCAGGCTACCTGGGCGAGGATATCTTCGGCAGCGGCTGGAGCTTCCGGTTGAAGCTCAAGCTCGGCGCCGGCGCCTTCGTGTGCGGGGAGGAAACCGCGCTGATCGCCTCCATAGAGGGCCGGCGCGGCATGCCGCGGGTGCGGCCGCCGTTTCCGGCGGCCAGCGGCTTGTGGGGCAAGCCGACCAGCATCAACAACGTCGAGACGTTCGCCAACATCCCCTGGATCGTCATCAACGGATCGGCGGCATACGCCGAGATCGGTGTCGAGGGCTGCCAGGGGACGAAGGCGTTCAGCCTTGCCGGCAAGATCGTCAACGGAGGCCTCGCGGAAGTGCCGATGGGTGTCTCGCTGCGTCATGTGATCTACGACATCGGCGGCGGGATTCAAGGGGGGCGCACGTTCAAGGCAGTGCAGCTCGGCGGACCATCAGGAGGCTGCGTGCCGTCCAGCATGCTCGACACGCCGGTGGACTACGAGAGCCTTGCGGCGACCGGCGCCATGGTCGGCTCCGGCGGCATGGTCGTTGTGGACGATCAGACGTGCATGGTCGACATGGCACGCTTCTTCCTGCGCTTCACGCAGAGCGAATCGTGCGGCAAGTGCGTTCCCTGTCGTCTCGGCACGAAGCGGCTGCTGGATGTGCTGGACCGCATCGTGGCCGGCGAAGGTCGGGAAGCCGACCTCGAGCTGATCGGCGAGATGAGCGCCCACATCATGGAGGGCAGCCTCTGTGCGCTGGGCGGAACGGCGCCCAATCCGGTGCTCACCACCATGAAGTACTTTCGCAAGGAGTACGAGGCTCATGTCCTTGAGAAGCGTTGCCCGGCGGGCACGTGCAAGGCGCTGATTCGCTACGCCATCGATCCCGAGGCCTGCACCGGGTGCACCTTGTGCGCCAAGAAGTGTCCCGTCGGCTGCATCAGCGGCGAGCGCAAGCAGGTGCACGTGATCGACCAGAGCTTGTGCATCAAGTGCGACACCTGCCGCCAGGTGTGCAAGTTCGGCGCCGTGAAGGTGCTGTCTGGCGTCGAGCGGGCCGCAGTGCTCGGCGAGGCGGAGTAGGGCACCGATGGCGACGTCCCCAGAAGAGCCGCGGCGACCCATGTTGCTCCCAGGCCAATGGCTGATTGAGATCGACGGGCAGGAGTACGCCTGTGAGCCCGGTGAGACCGTGCTCGAGGTGGCGCGACGGGTCGGGGTTCACATTCCGACGCTCTGCTACGAGCCTCGTTTGCCGGCCACGGGCGCCTGTCGTCTGTGCATCGTGGAAGTCGAGGGCGCTCGCAAGGTGATGACGAGTTGCACGACCTCGGTCGCCGACGGCATGGTCGTGCGCACGAACACGCAGAAGGTTCGCGCCATGCGGCACCTCTATCTCGAGCTGCTGCTGAGCGACCACAACTCGTTCTGCACGCCACCCTGCCGCGACGCCTGTCCGACGCACATCAAGATCCCCCAGTTCCTCGACTTCATCAGCCATCGCGACTACAAGAACGGCGTGCGGAAGCTGCGTGAGGATCTCCCCTTCCCCTCCATCTTGGGCCGCGTCTGCCCGCGCCCATGTGAGGGCCCGTGCCGCCGGCAGCTCGTGGACCAGTCGATCACGATCTGCCAGCTGCATCGCTTCATGGGCGACCAATGCCTCGACGAGGAGCAGGAAGGCGAACTGCTCCTCCCCGTTGAGCCGGCGCCGGACTCCGGCAAGCGCATCGCCGTCGTGGGCGGCGGGCCGGCGGGTCTCTCCGCGGCGTTCTACGCCCGGCTGGAGGGACATGCCGTAAAGGTCTTCGAGGCCATGCCCAAAACGGGCGGCATGTTGCGCTACGGCATCCCGAGCTACCGTCTGCCACGCGACGTGGTCGAGAAAGAGACCAACGTGCTCTGGCGGCTCGGCGTGGAGCTGCAGACGAACTCACGGCTCGGCGTCGACTTCCAGCTCGAGGACCTTCTCGAGCAGTTCGACGTCGTCTTCCTCGCGCTGGGCGCCTTCAACAGCAACGACATGCGCATACCCGGCGAGGACGCCGAGGGAGTTGTGACCGCCGTCGACTTCCTCGGCACGCTCGAGCAGGAGGGCACGGTGCATGTTGGCCGCAAGGTCACCGTCATCGGCGGCGGCTTCACGGCCATGGACGCTTGCCGCACGTCGGTCCGCATGGGCGCCGAGGAAGTCACCTGCCTGTATCGGCGTTCCCGCAAGGAGATGCCCGCTCACGAGTCCGAAGTTGACGAGGCGGAGGAGGAAGGGGTTCGGCTGGAGCTCCTCTGCGCGCCGGTCCGCGTGGTCACCGACGCGAGCAACAGGGTGGCCGGTATCGAGATGCAGCGCATGGAGCTGGGCGAGCCGGACGCTTCCGGACGCCGCCGGCCGGTGGCGGTTGAGGGATCGGAGTTCATCGTCGAGTGCGATCAAGTGATCACCGCGATCGGCCAGTATCCCAAGCTCGACGGGACGAGCGAGGAGCAGGGCATCGCGCGCACGAAGTGGCGCACGATTAAGGTTGACGATTGGACTTTGCAGACGGCCAACCCGCGGGTGTTCGCCGGGGGCGACGTCGTCCTCGGGGCCCAAACCGTGGTGCAGGCGGTGGCGCAGGGTAAGAAGGCGGCCTGGAGCATGGACGCCTACCTGCGCGGAGAGGACATGACCGCCGTTTCCGAGGAGCTGGCTCGTCTGGCGTCGTTCCCGTTCCTCGACGCGTTGCGCGAAAAGAGGAATCTCGACAGGCGGGTCGTGCGCATGGCCGAGATCGCGCCCGTGTTCATCGACATGACAACCGACGTGAGCCGTCCCTGCGAGCCATCTGCGATGCCGATGCTGACGCCGGCCGAACGCCGTGGCACGTTTGAGCAAATTGAGCTCGGCTTCCCGGAGGAGGTCGCCGTCGAGGGTGCGCAGCGCTGTCTCGACTGCTACTGCCCTAGCAACGGCCAGTGTTGGCTGCAGCGGCACAGCATCGAGTACGAGGTGTTCCAGAACCGCTTCCACGGCGGGAGTGCCCACGACTATCCCGCCGACTTCCGGCACGACTTCATCATGCGCGAGCCCAATCGCTGCATCAACTGCGGCCGCTGCGTGCGGGTGTGCCGCACCGAGGTGGGCGCGAGCTGTTACGACAACATGGGGCGTGGCTACGACATGATCGTCAGCACCGCCGACAACCTGCCGCTGCAGATGGTCGGCTGCATCTCGTGCGGGAAGTGCGCCGAGACCTGTCCGACGGGCGCGATCGTTACGAATCCTCGCCGGCTGGAGCGGTACGGGCTCGACATCAGCCGCTGCATGTTCTGCGGCGAGTGCGTGGAGGTCTGTCCCTACAACGCACTCGAGCAGAAGAGCTTCTTCGAGCTGGCGGACTTCAGTCGCACGGCGCTGGCCGGAGAGTCCTTGTACGCCCGCGAGCCCGGCCGGGACGACCCCCTGCGCGAGACGGTCACCGACCTCGTGCCGCATGTCCTCGACGCCGAGCTTGGTCGCGGATGGATTTGGACGCCGATCAAGGACGACCCCGTGGAGCTCGACGAGCAGGAGGGCGGTGCATGATGCCCGGCGGCGACTTCCACCCCGTCTTGTTTGTGATTCTCGCCGCGTGGGTGCTGGTCTGTGCCCTCGGCGTGGTGCTCTCCAAGAAAGTGATGTACTCCGCCGTGTCGATGGTCTTCTGCTTCCTCGGTGTCGCCTTCGCGTACGCGCTGCTTCACGCCGAGCTGCTGGCGATCATGCAGCTGCTCGTCTACGTGGGCGCCATCTCCATCGTCGTCATCTTCGCCATTATGCTGACTGAGGTGGTGGAGGGCGGGTATCGGCAGTTCTTCACGCGCACGGCGCTCGCCGCGGCCGCCCTCGCGCTGCTCACGGCGGGCGCCATCGTGGTCGCCGTCGTCTCGGACGGCGTCGCCGGGGCGACCGAGAAGACGCTGAACCCCGGCCTGCAGGAGCTCTCCGAGATCCTGTTCAGTCGCTACGTCTTGCCGTTCGAGGTGATCTCGCTCGTGCTCCTGGCGGCGATGGTCGGTGCGATTGTGCTCTCACGCAAGCAGGAGGAACGTCGATGAGCGCCCTCGAGTGGTGGCTCGTATTGTCGGCGCTGCTCTTCTGTATCGGCGCCTTCGGGGTTCTCGCGCGTCGCAACATCATCGTCGTGATCATGAGTCTCGAGATCATGCTCAGCGCCGTGAACATCGCGCTGGTGGCGATTGCCTCCTTCCGTACCGGCGTGCCGGGCGGCGGGACGCTCTTCGCTCTCTTCATCATCGCGCTGGCGGCCGCTGAGGTGACGGTGGGGATCGCCATTGTTGTGGGCAACTACAGGCATCAGCGGACGGTGCAGGCAGATCGCTTCGACGAGCTGAAAGGCTGACAGGGGTCTCGGGGGCATGAAGGCTATCGTCGCGCTGATTCCGATTCTGCCGTTCGTCGGCTTTCTCGTCACGCTGCTCGTGGGGCGCCGCATGAAGCACCAGGCGCACCTCATTCCGACGGCGCTGGTCACGGGTTCGGCGGCGCTTGCCGTGGCGGCCTTTGTCTGGGTGCACGAGCACGAAGGCGAGCTCTTCCACTACGAACCGCTCGCGTGGATCACCGCCGGCGGGCCGTCGTCGCTCTGGCCGGGGGTCGAGTCGGTCGCCCTCAAGGTGTCCTGGGGCTTTCAGGTCGACAGTCTCACCGGGATCATGCTGCTGGTCGTCGGTCTGATCGGCATGCTCGTGCACTACTACTCGATCGGCTACATGAGCGACGACCCGGGGTACTATCGCTTCTTCGCCTACCTGAATCTCTTCATGTTCGCCATGTTCATCCTCATCCTGGCGGACAACTACTTGCTCATGTTCCTCGGCTGGGAGGGCGTGGGCCTTTGCTCCTTCCTGCTCATCTCATTCTGGTTCCGCCGCAAGAGCGCCAGCCAGGCGGGCAAGAAGGCGTTCCTGGTCAACCGCGTGGGCGACTTCGGTTTTACCCTCGGCATGTTCCTCATCTTCGTGACGACCGGTACGCTCCAGTTCACGGGCGTGTTCGAGGCCGCAGAGGCGGGCGACATCGGCGCTCAAACGCTGACCTGGGTCTGTTTGCTGCTCTTCGTCGGCGCCGTCGGCAAGAGCGCCCAGTTCCCGTTGCACGTGTGGCTGCCCGATGCCATGGAGGGCCCGACGCCGGTCAGCGCTCTCATCCACGCCGCCACGATGGTGAACGCCGGCGTCTACATGGTCGCGCGCTCCTACCCGCTCTTCATCCAAAGCGAGTGGGCCATGGTGGTCGTCATGGTGATCGGCACGTTCACCGCCGTCTACGCCGCCTTCATCGCGCTCACGCAGACGGACATCAAGCGAGTGATCGCCTACTCCACGGTCTCCTCTCTGGGCTTCATGTTCATGGCCCTCGGCGCCGGCGCCTGGGTGGCGGCCGTGTTCTACCTCTTCGTGCACGGCTTCTTCAAGGGCCTGCTGTTCCTCTGTTCCGGCTCGGTCATCCATGCGATGTCCGGCGAGCAGGACCTGCGCAAGATGGGAGGCTTGCGGCGCAAACTGCCGCTGACCTTCTGGACGATGCTGATCGGCGCTCTCGCCGTGGTAGGCGTCATCCCCTTTGCCGGCTTTTGGGCAAAAGACGAGATCCTCGCCGGGGCCTACAGTTACTCGCTCACAGTGTGGGTCGTGGGCATCATCACGGCGTTCCTCACGTCGATCTACATGTTCAGGCTCATGTTCCTCGCGTTCTGGGGGGAGAGCCGCGCCGATGAGCACGTGCGAGCCCATATCCACGAGTCCGGATGGGTGATTACAATTCCACTGGTCCTGCTCGCCGTTCCCGCGGCGCTGCTGGGTTTGCTCGCAGGCCTGCCGCCGGAGGCGGGATGGATTCACGGCTTCCTCGAGCCGGTGTTCTTTGAGATCGAGCACCACGAGTTCCATTGGGTGGGTGCCGGCGGACTGCTCATGCTCGTGTCGGTGGCCGTCGTGCTCGCCGGCATTGGGGTGGCCTACCGCATGTACGTGCGCGACGTTGAGGAGCCCAAGCGGCTGGCCCATCGTCTACCGATCGTCTACCGCGCTTCGCTCAACAAGCTCTATATGGACGAGATCTACGAAGTCGTTCCCATTCGGGCAACCGTCTCGTTCGCCCGATGGCTTTGGATGTTCGTCGACGTGAAGCTGATCGACGGCGCCGTCAACGGTGTCGCGGCGCTCTGGGCGTGGGCGGGAGTGCGCCTGCGTCCGCTGCAGACCGGGCGCGTACAGGACTACGCTCTCGACGTCCTCCTCGGGCTGTTGGTCCTCCTTGTGATCTTCGCCTGGGTGTGGGTGGTCTAGCGTGGGCTGGCAAGAACAGATCGGCTTTCCCATCCTCTCGCTGATTACGTACCTGCCGTTGCTCGGCGTGCTGCTCATCCTGCTTGTGGGACGCGGCCGTCCGGCCGTCTACAAGGGCATCGCGCTCGTCACGACGATGATCGCCTTGGCGCTCTCCATCGTCATGATGGTGGTCTTCGACACCAGCGCCCACGGCATGCAGTTCGTGGAGGACTTCGTGTGGGTGGAGGCGCTGAACATTCACTACGGTTTCGGGATCGACGGCATCTCGGCACTCTTGATCTTCCTGACTGCACTGCTGGGCGTCATCGTCGTGATCGCGAGCTGGAACTACGCCAAGGAGCGCGAACTGGGCTTCTTCGTCTCGCTGCTCCTCCTTCAGGTGGGCATGGTGGGCGTGTTCTGCGCCACCGACGTGTTCCTCTTCTACGTGTTCTGGGAGGCGATGCTGGTGCCGATGTACTTCATCATCGGCATCTGGGGCGGCCCGCGCCGCGTCTACGCGGCCATCAAGTTCTTCCTCTTCACGCTCGTCGGGAGCCTGCTGATGCTGGTCGCCATAGTGGCCGTCGTCGTCTACGTGAACAACGCTGCGGGTGTGCTGACCTTCAGCATTCAGCAACTCAGCGAGCAGGTCTTCCCCTGGGGCTTGCAGCTCGCGGCCTTCCTGGCCTTCTTCCTCGCCTTTGCGATCAAGGTGCCGATGTTCCCGGTGCACACGTGGCTTCCGGACGCGCACGTTGAGGCGCCGATGGCGGGTTCGGTGGTGCTGGCCGGCGTGCTGCTGAAGATGGGCGGCTACGGCATGCTCCGCTTCTGCCTGCCGTTCTTCCCGGACGCGGCCGTGGCCGCGGCGCCGTACGTGATCGTGCTCTCCGTCGTCGCGATCGTCTATGGAGCGCTCGTCTCGCTCGTGCAGAAGGACCTCAAGAAGCTCGTGGCGTACTCCAGCGTAAGTCACATGGGCTTCGTCACGGCCGGCATCTTCGCTGCCATAGTCGTGATCGGCAACACTGTGGCCATGGAGGGCGCCATCCTCGTGATGTTCAACCACGGCATCCTGACCGGCGCTCTCTTCTTGATGGTGGGCTTCCTCTACGAGCGCACGCACACGCGACAGATCGCCGAGATGTCACAGCTGGCCACACCCCTGCCGATTACGGCCGCGTTTCTGCTCTTCTTCGCTCTCGGATCGCTCGGACTGCCGGGCCTCAGCGGCTTCGTGGGCGAGTTCCTCAGCCTGCTCGGCCTCTTCCGCTACTCGGAGTGGCTCACCGCGGTCGCCGCGCTGGGGGTCGTTCTCGCCGCCGCTTACCTGCTCTGGATGTTCCAGCGGGTGATGTTCAACGATCGTGGTGCGGAGCACGTGCAGCCGGGGTTCCCGATGCCCGACCTGAACGCGCGTGAGATCGTCTCGTTGTTGCCGTTGCTCGTGCTCGCGGTGTGGGCCGGCGTGTATCCGAACACCTTCCTCGAGTACCTGCACGTACCGGTCAAGGATCTCCTCGATCAAGTGCTGCCGTCGCTGGAGACGGCGAGATCGAGCCGCCTGGCCGAACTGGTCGCCGCGGCGAGGGGCTTGTTCTGATGGAAATCAACAACTCGCTGACGCTGATCGCTCCCGGCATCATCGTGGCGCTGACCGCGGTGCTTGTGCTCGCCGTCGACCTGCTCGTGACCAAGAAGGCCGTCTTGGCGTGGGTGGCAGCCGCCGGTCTCGTGGCCGCCGCCGCGGTCGCCGTCGGGCAGGGCCTAGCCCTGGCCAGGGACGCCGCTCTCGCCAACGGCGGCGGGCAGGTGGGCTATGCCGGTATGGTCGCGCTCGACAGGTATGCGGTCTACTGCATCGTCCTGTTCGCCGTCATCGGTGTGCTCACCGTCATGCTGGCCGACTCGTACATGGCGCGGCGCGGCGCCGCTCGGGGCGAGTTCTACGGTCTCCTGCTGTTCGTGATCGCCGGCATGATCGGCCTGGTGATGAGCACGGACGTCGTCTCCTTCTTCGTCTCCTTCGAGTTGATGTCGCTGCCGACCTATATACTGGCCGGCTACTTGCGGCGCCAGTCACGCTCGGGCGAGGCGGCCCTCAAGTACTTCGTCGTGGGCGCCTTCTCCTCGGCCATTCTCGCCTTCGGCCTTGCGCTGTTGTATGGGGCGACGGGGCAGACCAACTACGCGGCAATAGCCGCGAGTCTGGCCGGCCTCGCCCCGACGGAGTCACACGGCCTGCTCGTTGTGGCCTTGATCCTCATCGTGGTCGGGTTCGGCTTCAAGGTCTCGGCGGTGCCGTTCCACAGTTGGGCGCCGGATGTCTACGAAGGCGCACCCACGCCGGTGACGGCATTCATGTCGGTCGGCATCAAGGCGGCCGCCTTCGCCGGCTTCGCCAAGTTCTTCGTCACGGCCGTCGACACCGAATGGGGTACGTGGGGTAACGCGCTCATCGTCCTGTCGATCCTCACCATGATCGTCGGGAACGTGCTCGCCTTGCCGCAGCGCAACCTGAAGCGCATGCTCGCCTACTCGAGCATTGCCCATGCCGGCTACTTGACGCTCGGTCTGATCGCGGCGGGCCGCTCCGAGGCCGACGTCGGCCTCTCGGCGATCCTCTTCTATCTCGTCGCCTACGCGCTCATGAATCTCGGCGCCTTCGGCGTGCTGATCTGGGTCCGTGACCGGCGTTCGGCCTTCTCCTACACGCTTGACGAGATGAGCGGGCTGAGCAAGCGCATGCCCTGGACGAGCCTCGCCATGGCGCTCTTCATGGTGTCGCTGACCGGCATTCCGCCGGCGATCGGCTTCTGGGGCAAGTTCTACCTGTTCGCGGGCGTCGTACAAGGTCGCTACACGTGGCTCGCGATCGTCGCCGTGATCATGAGCGCCGTCTCCGCCTTCTACTACCTGCGTGTGGTCTGGTACATGTTCTTCCGCGAGGCGCCGGAGAGCGCGGCCGAGGTGAGCGCCGTCGGCGACCTGCCGCCGGCGGGCAGGGGCAGCGACCAGGTGGTAGCCGACGCCGCCGCGCAGAGTGTGATGGTGGCGGAGGATGCGGATGCACCGGCGAGGCAGACCGGAGTCGGCGCCGTGCTGGCGCTCACCGCGGCCGGCACGCTGCTCCTGGGTCTGGTCCCGCAGCCGTTGCTGGATCTCGCGCAGTGGGCAGTGGGCCTAATCCTCACCGTCTAGCCGCATCGCCGGCCGGAGCGGCCTGAGTGGCGGAGTCGACCGGGAGAGGTTAACGCAGGCCCCACGCCTTTGCGCGGTACCGCAGCGCGTCGAAGCGGCCGTTGAACTCGCGGTGGGCGCGCAGGCTGCGTTCTCTAATGGTCGACTGCGGGATCTTGTCGAGCATCTTCGACGCTTCGGTGCGTGGGCGGTCCTGGTAGTCGTAGAACGTTACCTCATTGAACTGGCCAACCCGCAGGAGGCGTAGCGAATCCTCGAAATCCGCCTCCGTCTCGCCGGGGAATCCGACCATCACGTGTGTCGTCACGACGATGTCCGGGCAGACCGCGCGGAACCTGCGAAGCGAGTGCTCCGCGTCGGCTGCGGTGTGGCCGCGACGCATGCGACCGAGCACCTGTTCGCTACCGGACTGCATAGGGATGTCGATGCAGCGAACTCGGGCGCAATTGGCCGCGAAGAGGCGTATGAGCTCATCCGCGTACTGGATGAAGTACTTGAGGTCGAAGTCGAGCAGCGTGAGCTTGAAGTCGCCGGGGCGCTGGAAGACGGCGCCGAGGAGCTCTGCAACATTGCTTCCGATGTCTTGCCCGTACGAGCCGAGGTCACCCGCGATGAAACGGAACTGCTTGAAGCCGCGTGCCAGCCCCCTGTCGAACTCGGCCAGGACGTCGTCCAGCGGCTTGGAGTGCAATGGTCCGGCGGCGAACTTGATGGCGCAGTAGGTGCACTCACCGGGGCACCCCGCGGCGACACGGATGCTGCAAACGCGCTGCGCGCTGTCCACGCGACCGTTGTCGCAGCGGCCGCGAGTGCGGAGCACCCAATCTCTCACGCCGACGCGCTGCGATAGGTTGCGAGCTTGCCTCATCACAACGTTGTCGCCCGGGTGGCGGTCGGCCTCGCTGAAGAAGGCGGATGTCTCGGCGATGTATGGCTCGAGTTCACCGGGGTCCGGGACGCTGGCGAACGGCACGGTGGCGCCGAGGGCGGCGTCCAGGTCGGAGAGTCGCTTTGGCGGTGCGACGACGGCATTGAAGGTGTGCAGAAGCCGCTCTTCGTTGATGCCGGCAAGACACCCTACGACGATGAGCTGCGAGTCTGGTCGCCGCCGGCTGTCGATCGACCGCAGCAGGCTGATGCTGCGCTCCTCATAGTCGCCGCTGTAGCCGCACGTCATGACGATGACGACATCAGCCGCCTCGATGCTGACGGCCACCGACCAGCCGTTGGCACGGATGTACTCGTAGAGGCGACCGGTGTCGGCCTCCGCGCGCGGGCAACCGAGGGTGAAGACAAGGCAGACGGTTCGCGTTGCGCTGCGCGGGCTTGTCTCGCTTGCCAGGTTCTCGTGCGGTGCGGAGAGCGTGCTCTCCGGCTGGGTCAAACTAGCCATCTATGGTGCTTCCCCCTGGGTTCCGAAGCGGTGATCGACGAGCGTTCTGCGTGAGCCGTGGACCGTCGGCTGCCGCGCGCCGGCCGGCGTTCTCATGGTACACGCATCGGCTGTTAGACTGAAGTAGTGAAGCTCCTCTTCGTCGGCGACGTGTTTGGGCAGCCCGGGCGGGAGGCGCTGCTGCGCTGGCTCCCGGGCTTCAAGGACGAACACGCGGTCGACTTCGCCATCGCCAACGGCGAGAACGTCGCCAATGGAGCCGGGATCACCTCCAAGTTGGCCGAGAAGCTGCTTGCCGGCGGCGTGGACGTGATCACCACGGGCAACCACGTGTATCGCCAGAAGGAGGTCTACAGCTTCCTGAATTCGGACGAGCGGATTGTGCGGCCGGCGAACTTCCCGCCGGGGTCGCCGGGCAAGGGTCTCACCGTGAGGTCTGCGGCGGACGGGACGCGCGTCGCGGTGATCAATCTCTCCGGCCATCTGTTCATGGGCATCGGCCAGTCGCCGTTCCGGGTGGTGGATCGCCTGGTGGAGGAGGCGCGCAGCTCGGCCGAGACGATCGTCCTGGACCTGCACGCGGAGGCGACGAGCGAGAAGGTCGCGATGGGGCACTACTTGGACGGTCGCATCACGGCGCTCGTCGGCACTCATACGCACGTGCAGACGTCCGACGCTCGCGTCTTGCCGGCCGGCACGGCCTACATCACCGATGTAGGCATGGCCGGCCCTCTCAACTCCGTGATCGGCGTGCGCACGGACATCATCGTGCAGCGCTTTCTCACCGAGTTGCCGGCCCAGTTCGAGGTGGCCGAAGGGCCGGTGCGTCTCAACGCCGTCGTGATCGAGGCCGAGGGCGGACGAGCGCGGTCGATCGAAGCGCTCGAAGTGCTGCTCTAGGGGGCGGAACTACTCCGCGGCAGCGTTCCGCAGGTCGAGGACGCGCTTCGTCTTGCCCGCGGTGCGCTCGATGGCGCCCGGCTCTACGAGGGTGATGTGGGCGCGCAGTCCGAGCACTGACTGCAGCTTGTCCCCCACGGTTTTCTGAAACCCGACCATGTCGGCCATGCTGTCCGAGAAGAACGCGGGTTCGACCTCGAGGCGGATCTCGAGATCGTCAAGATTCCTCTTGCGGTCGACCACGATGAGGTAGTGCGGGGCCACACCCTCGATCTTGAAGAGCACGTCCTCTATTTGGCTCGGGAAGACGTTGACGCCGCGGATGATCAACATGTCGTCGGTGCGCTTGCGCACCTTGCGCATGCGCACGAGAGTTCGCCCGCACTCGCAGCGGGACGGGTCGAGTACGGTGAGGTCGTGCGTGCGATAGCGCAGCACCGGGAAGGCCTCCTTGGTCAGCGTGGTGATGACCAGTTCGCCTTCCTGGCCGTAGTCGAGGACCTCGTTGGTCACCGGGTCCACGATCTCGAGCAGCAGATGGTCCTCCTGGACGTGCTGGCCGCAGGCGCATTCGCACTCGCCGGCGACGCCGGGGCCCATGATCTCCGAGAGGCCGTAGTTGTCCGTGGCGGTGATCGCCAGACGCACTTCGATCTCGGCCTTCATCTTCTCCGAACACGGCTCGCCGCCGAAGAGCCCGAGGCGCAGCTTGAGCTTGCGGAAGTCGACGCCGGCCTTCTCGCCCTGCTCCGCCAGGTAGAGAGCGTACGACGGTGTACCGACGATGACCGTCGTGCCGAAGTCCTCCATCATCATGAGGTGACGTTCCGTTTGGCCGGAGCCGGCGGGAATGATGGTGGCACCGATTCGCTCGATGCCGTAGTGCATGCCCCAGCCGCCTGTGAACATCCCGTAGAGGAACGCCATCTGGACCAGGTCGCCGCGGTGTACGCCGGCGGCCGCGGCGACCCGCGCGGTGCACTCCGTCCACGTGTTGATGTCGCCGCGCGAGTAGCCGACGACGATCGGCTTGCCGGTGGTCCCGGACGAGGAGTGGATGCGCACGACCTCGTCCAGCGGCAGGGCGAACATGCCGAAAGGATAGGTGTCACGCAGGGCGCTCTTGTCCGTGAAGGGCAGGCGGCGCACGTCGTCGAGCGAACGGAGGTCGCGCGGCTTGACGCCGATGGCGTCCATGCGGTCGCGGTAGTAGGAGACGCGCTCGTATGCCCAGGCGGTGGTCATCTGCAGGCGTCGCAGCTGCAGCTCGTGCAGGGCGCCGCGATCCATCGTCTCGTACTCCGGGTTCCAGATCATGACGCCTCTCCTTCTCCATGCCGCGCGCCTAGGTAGATCGTGCGCACCGATTCGTCCGCGAGGAGGTCGCGTGCTGACCCCTCGAGCACCACGCGGCCGGTGCGCATGACGTAGCCGCGGTCGGCGTGCTTGAGCGCCAAGCGGGCATCCTGCTCGACGAGTAGGATCGTGACGCCCTGAGCGCGCAGCTCCTCAAGAACGGCGAAGATCTCGGCAATGACCTTCGGGGCGAGGCCGAGAGAGGGCTCGTCGAGGAGGAGCAGGCGCGGCCGTGACATCAGGGCACGAGCCACGGCGAGCATCTGCTGTTCGCCGCCGCTCAGCGTGGCTGCCGGCTGGGCGGCGCGTTCCGCCAGCACCGGGAAGAGCTTGTGCACGCGTTCGAGGCCGGTCGCGATGGCGCTCCGCCGCTCGCGCCCGGTACCGTACGCTCCCAATTCGAGGTTCTCGAGCACACTCATCGGGCCGAACAGCATGCGGCCTTCGGGCACAAGCGCCAGCCCCTTGCGCACAAGCCGCTCCGGGCGCGCATGCGCGATGCGCTCGCCGTGGTACGTGAGCGTGCCTGCGCGAACCGGCACAAGGCCCACGATCGTCTTGAGCAGCGTGGACTTGCCGGCGCCGTTCGCGCCGATCACGGTTACGAGCTCGCCCTCGCCGATGACGAGGTTGATGTCGTGGAGCACCTCGACGCGCCCGTACCCGGCGCGCACGGTGGCGAGCTCGAGGAGCGGCGGATGCCCTGCGCGGTCCGCCGCCACAGCAGGCTGCGTGACGGTCGGCGAGGCATCAGTCATCGTCGTCCGCCTCTTCACCGAGGTAGGCGGCGATGACCGCCGGGTCCTTCTGGATCATGCGCGGCGGCCCCTCGGCGATCTTGCGGCCGCGATCGATCACGACGATCTCGTCCGAGACGTCCATGACGAGACCCATGTCGTGCTCGACGATGACCACCGTGATGCCGGTGTCTCGCACCCGAAAGAGGGTATCGACCAGCTCGCGCGTCTCCGTCTCGTTGAGGCCGGCGGCGGGCTCATCTAAGAGCAGCAGCCGGGGCTTGGTGGCGAGGGCGCGGGCGATCTCCACGAGACGGCGGATGCCTGCCGGAAGATCCGCCGCCTGCGCGTCCAGCCACTCCTCGACGCCGATGAGGCGCAGGAGCCGGGCTGCCTCCTCGCGCGCCTCACGATCCTCGCCATGCGCCATCGGGAGGCGCAGCAGGGCGGTCGTGAAGCCCTTGGGCTGGTGCGCCTGACAGCCGACCATGACGTTCTCAGCGGCCGTCATCTCCTCGAAGAGCTGCGTGTTCTGGAAGGTTCGCGCGACGCCTGCACGGACGGTCTCACGCGGCTTGCGGCCGACGAGCTCCGCGCCGTCGAAGAGTACCGAGCCCTCATCCGGCCGGTCGAACCCCGTGAGCGAGTTGAAGAGCGTGGACTTGCCGGCGCCGTTTGGCCCGATGAGCGCCTTGATGGTGCCCTCGAAGACATCAAAGGACACGTCGTCCACGGCAGTGAGTCCGCCGAAGCGTTTCGTCACGTTGCGTACCTGCAGCAGGGTCACGACGTCTTGCCTTTGCTCAGGCGGCGTTTCCACATCGTGGCCAAGCCGCCGGGCGCGAAGATCACCACCAGGATGATGGCGAGGCCGTAGATGTCTTCCTGGAACGACTGCAAGGTCTGTGCCGTCTCCCTGGGAATGCCGGGGATGAGCGCCTCCAGGTACTGCACGAGGGTGAGGAGAATCGCGGCCACGATGGGACCGGCGAGCGAACCGGACCCGCCGACGACGGTCATGGCGAGGAAGGCGATGGAGGCATTGAGGGTGAAGACGCTGGGCGAGATGAAGCCGACGACGCTGGCGTAGAGAGCACCGGCGAAACCGGCGAGCAGGGCGCTGACCACAAAGGTGCGCACTTTGACGCCGACGATGTCGACGCCGCAGGCTTGGGCGCCGAGCTCGCTGCCGTGCAGGGCGCGCATGGCGCGGCCGGGACGCAGCGACGTGAGGTTGAAGGCCCCGACGAGCGCGATCGCGACGACGATCCACACGAGCCAGTAGAGCGAGCTGGCCTCGCGGATCTCGAAGGGCCCGAGGGACGGAAACGAGATACCGCCGAAGCCGTCGACGCCTCCGGTGATGAACTCCGCCTCGGTGAAGAGGAGCGTCATCAGGAGGCCGAAACTGAGGGTCGCCATGGCGAGGTAGTGACCTTTGAGGCGCAGGCTGGGCAGCGCCAGAATGAGTCCTCCGACGGACGCGAAGACACCGGCCAGTAGGAAGGCGAGGAGCCAGGGCCAATGGAGCTCGACGGTGCAGTAGGCGCACGTGTAGGCGCCGACGCCAACAAAGGCCGCATGCCCGAGCGAGACTTGGCCGGCGTGACCGAAGAGAAGCGCCAGGCCGATGATGACCAGCACGTTGATGCCGGCGAAGGTGAAGATCTTGAGCAGGAAGCGATCGGTCACCAGCAATGGCACGATGGCGAGCGCAACGACGGCGAGTAGGGGTACCAGTGTCTTCAGGTTCCGCATGCCCATTCAGACCTTGACGCGTCCGGAACCGCCGAGCAGACCCTGCGGGCGGACGAAGAGCACGACGAGCAGGACGATGAGCGCCACGGCGTCCTTGTAGACCGGATTGAGGTACCCGGCGGCGAAGCTCTCGAGCAGGCCGAGTATGAGTCCGCCGGCGACGGCCGCGATCGGGTTGCCGAGGCCGCCGAGGATGGCGGCCGCGAAGCCCTTGACGGCAGTGCTCGCGCCGACATTGAAGGCCGTCTGAGTGAGCGGCGCCACGGCCAGACCGCCGAGCGCGCCGAGCGCCGCGGCGAGCGCGAAGGAGGCGGTCACCATGAGGCGCGCGTCGACACCGACGAGGCGCGCCGCGTCGCGCTGAATCGAGGTCGCGCGCATGGCGCGACCGAACGTGGTGCGCCGATAGACGAGCGCCAAGACGAGGACCGCCAGGATCGTTAGGCCCCAAATCCAGACCGTCTGACGCTCGATCGCGGCACCCAGCAGCTTGAGCGAAGGACCATTGGTGAACGCCGGCAGCGCCAGCTCGTCGGGCCCGAAGAGATGGAGGGCCAGCTGTCTCAGCACGACGGCTCCCCCGATGGTCACCATGATGACGCGTAAGGGGTTGCCTCCGCCTAACGGGCGCACGGCCAGCAGTTCGAAGATGGCGCCGATGGCGGCGGTGGCGGCAATCGCCACCACCGCCGCCACGACCAGCGGCAGACCGAGTCCGGAGAGGAACGCGCCGATCATTCCTCCGAGCATGAAGAACTCACCTTGCGCGAAGTTGATCGCGCCGGTGGCCGCGTACACGATCGTGAAGCCGAGCGCCACGAGCGCGTAGATCGAGCCGTTCTTGAGGCCCGCGATGAAGAACTGAAGGAACGCGTCCATCGCGTCAGTCTACCTGGAGACGAGTCGCGCTGAATTGGCGGACGGGCGCCGGTTCACTGCGCGGCTACCCACTTGCCGCCCTTAACCTCGTAGAGCGCCAGGTCTGTGGTGGTGAGGCCGTTGTGGTCGTCGACACCGAAGGTGAAGCTGCCGCCGAACCCGATGACGCCGTCCGTCGACTCGAGCGCGTCGCGGATCGCCGCGGAATCGGCGTCGGCGCCGGCGCGCTCGAGCGCGTTGGCGAGGAGAATGACCGCGTCGAAGGCGTGGCCGGCGAAGATGTCCGGATCCTCGCCATACTTGGCGTTGAATCGCGTGGCAAAGTCGCTTACCACGTTGTACTCGTCTGTGCCCTCGCCCCAGTTTGCCGGGATGAGGCTCTTGCCGGTGCCGAAGACGAAGCCCTCGGCGGCCTCGCCGGCGCCCGCGATGAACTCGGCGCGCGCCTGGCCGGAGCCGCCGAACATCGGCGCTCCCATGTCGAGGTCGGCGGCGTTCTTGACGACGATCGCGCCTTCCTTGCCGGCCGTCCACAGCAGCACGGCATCCGGAGCGGCCTTCTTGATCTTGGTGAGCTGCGCCGTCATGTCCGCGTCGCCGGGATTGAACGTCTCGCTGGCGACGATCGTGAGGCCGTATTTTGGAGCCTCGGCCTCGATGATCGCCAGGCCGTCCTTGCCGTAGCCGCCGGAGTCGCTGATGACGCCGATCTTCTCGTGGCCGTCGGCCTTGATGGCGTCTAGCACGAAGGGCACGACGAGCTTGTTTGGCCACGGCGTCTGGAACACGAGCTTGTCGAACTGGCCGGTCACGACGTTGCCGCCGGCCAGCGAGACCTGCGCGATGCCGGCGCGGTCGACGTCGCCGCGCATGGCCATCGTCTGGCCGGTGCCGCTGGCGCCGATCAGGGCGAGGACCTTCTCCTGCTCGATCAGCTTCGCCGCCGCCGCGACGGCCTTGGCCTCGTCCGTGCCGTCATCTTCGATGACGACCTCGAGCGGGCGACCGTTGACGCCGCCGGCGTCGTTGATGCGCGCGACTTCGAGCTCGATGGCGTTCTTCTCGGCCTCACCAAGCCCGGCATACGTGCCGGTGAGCGAGAGGACCGCACCGATCTTGTACGAGTCGGCGGCCGCGGAAGGTGACGTGGTGGTGCTGCTTGAGCCGCCACAGGCGACGAGCACGAGTGTGAGGACGGCCGTCACCGCCGCCATAAAGACCGTCTTGCTGCGTGTGCTCTTCATTTCCGTGCTTCTCCCCCCAACGTGTCTGTGTGTGACGCGCGCGACCCCCCGGGATCGACGTGAGCCCGGGGGGTCGCGTGATGCGTGTGAGCGCTAGATGTGCGTGTTAGTCCTCGACCTTCCAGGCGCCGTCGGTGACCTCGTACATGGTCAGGTCGCCGGCGGCCAGGCCGTTGTGGTCGGTGGCAGACATATTGAAGGTGCCGCCGATGCCGATGAAGCCGGTGGTCTTCTCGATCTCGTCGCGGAGCGCGGCAGCGGTGAGGTCACCCTGAACGCGCGCGGCCGCCTCGGTGATGAGGTACAGCGCGTCGTAGGCATGACCGGCGAACGTGCTCGGCGCCTCCTTGAAGGCCGCTTCATAACGCGCGATGAAGTCGGTGGCCACCTTGTACTCCTCGGTGTCCGTACCGTAGGCCTCGGGCACGAGGATCTTGCCGGCCGCGAACTTGACGCCCTCAGCGGCCTCGCCGGCGCCGGTGATGAACTCCTCACGGGCGATGCCGTGGCTGCCGTAGAGCGGGATCTTGATGTCGAGATCCTTGACGTTCTTGGCGATGATCGCGGCTTCCTTGCCGGCGGTCCACATGACGATCGCCTCGGCGTCGGAGTTCTTGATCTTCGTGAGCTGCGCGGTTATGTCCGAGTCGCCGGGGTTGAACGTCTCGTTGGCGACGATCTTGATGCCGGCCTTGGGGGCGTCGGCGGTAATCACGGCGACGCCGTCCTTGCCGAAACCGCCGCTGTCGCTGATGAGGCCGATCTTCGTGATGTTCGCCTTCTTGAGATGGTCGAGCGTGAAGGGCACGACGATGGTGTTCGACCAGGGAGTAGCGAACACGAGGGGGTCGACGGGTTCCGTGATGACGGTGCCGCCGGCCATCGAGACCTGCGGGATCGCGGCACGCTGGACGTCGCCACGGGCTGCCATCGTCTGGCCGGTGCCGGTCGCGCCGATGATGGCAATCACGTCGTCTTGCTCGATCAGTTTGGCCGCCGCCGCCGCCGCCTTGGCCTCGTCGGTGGCGTCGTCCGCGTAGATGACTTCGATCATGCGGCCGTTGATGCCGCCGGCATCGTTGATCCGCTTGACCTCCATCTCGAGGACGTTCTTCTCGGGCTCACCCAAACCGGCGTACGTGCCGGTGAGAGAGACGATGGCGCCGATCTTGATCGCGTCCTCGTTGCCCGCCCCTGCCGTAGGGCCCGCGGTGGTAGAGGTCCCATCGTCACCGCACGCTGCGACCGTGATGGCGAGCGCGACTGCCAGGGCGGCGAAGAGCACCGCCATGGAGAGTCGCAGATTCCTTCCGCGCATACTGCCTACCTCCGTCCTTGTTTGGGTGCGCGCTCCGACCGGCTCAAATGCGCGCGATCTCTTCTTGGCTCACGAGCGCGACCGGCTGGCTCTCGAGCAGCGAGAGCGCCTGGTCGATGTCGGCGACATTGATGACGACGTAGGTCGCGATAAGGGAGTAGATGTACTCGATGTTGACGCCGGCGACCGAGACGCGCTTGAGGACGCCGGCGAGCCCCCCGGGCTGGTCGGGCAGGTCGAGACAGATGACGTCCGAGACCTTGATCGTGAATCCCGCATCGGAGAGAGCCTGCAGGCCGCGTTGCGGATTGTCGACCACGAGCCTGACGATGCCGAAGCCGGCCGTGTCGGAGACGGAGAAGCCGCGGATGTTGACGCCTGCCTCGCCGAGGACCTCGCTCACCTCGCTGAGTCGGCCGGCTTTGTTCTCGACGAAGACGCTCAGCTGCTGGACGTTCATTGTGTGCCCCGCCCCCCTCCTGCGAACCTTGCGCACGCTGCGGGCTCGGTGCATGGCGCCACGCCTCCCGCGACCTCCCGGGCGGTCCGGCGAGCACGCTCGCGGGCCGATGGTTCGCGCATAATAACACAGCCTCTGTGCAGGGAAGACCAAGATCATCGCGGGTCAGCCTGTGCTATCCTCCGGCGCGTGAGCACGCAGATCCCATCCCCGCCGGAGCGCGGCGACTTCATTCGCGAGATCGTCGCCGCGGACCTGAGCGAGGGCCGGCGCGAGACGGTCGTCACGCGCTTCCCTCCGGAGCCGAACGGCTACCTGCACATCGGCCACGCGAAGTCGATTTGCCTCAACTTCGGCGTCGCGCGTGAGTTCGGGGGGCGGTGCCACCTGCGCTTCGACGACACGAACCCCATCAAGGAAGAGCAGGAGTACATCGACGCCATCGAGGCGGACGTTCGCTGGCTCGGCTTCGACTGGGGCGAGCACTTGTACTACGCTTCCAACTACTTCGAGCAGCTCTACGAGTGGGCCGTTCACCTCATCCGGAGCGGCAAGGCGTACGTAGACGATCTCAGCGCCGACGAGATCCGGGAGTACAGAGGCACGCTTACAGAGCCGGGCCGGGAAAGCCCCTGGCGGAACCGGCCGGTGCAGGAGAGCCTCGACCTCTTCGAGCGAATGCGCGCCGGTGAGTTCCCCAACGGGGCGCGCGTGCTGCGCGCGCGCATCGACATGACCGCCGGCAACATCAACCTGCGCGACCCGGTCCTCTACCGCATTCTCCACACCGAGCATCCGCGAACGGGGAACGCCTGGTGCGTGTACCCGACCTACGACTTCGCTCACGGCCAGTCCGACGCGATTGAAGGCATCACCCACTCCATCTGCACGCTGGAGTTCAAGGACCACCGCCCGCTGTACGACTGGCTGATCGACAACCTGCCGGTTCCCTCACGGCCGCGGCAGTACGAGTTCGCGCGTCTGAGCCTGACGCATACCGTGCTCTCCAAGCGAGTGCTGCTGCGGCTTGTCGGCGAGGGTCACGTCCGTGGCTGGGACGATCCGCGCATGCCGACAATCTCGGCGCTGCGCCGGCGAGGCTTCCCGGCCGAGGGGATCCGCGACTTCGCGACGATGATCGGTGTCGCCAAGTCGGACAACATCGTCGAGGTCGGCATGCTCGAGCATGCGGTGCGGGATGTGCTGAATCGCACGGCGGCGCGGCGCATGGGCGTGCTCAACCCTCTCAAGGTGGTCGTGGAGAACTATCCCGAGGGCGAAACCGAGGAAGTCGAGGTCGTCAACAACCCGGAGGATCCGTTGGCCGGCACGCGCCTCGTGCCGTTCGCGCGTGAGCTTTGGATCGAGCGCGACGACTTCATGGAGGACCCGCCGGCCAAGTTCTTTCGTCTTACGCCCGGCCGCGAGGTGAGGCTGCGATTTGCCTACTTCATCACGTGTCGCGAGGTTGTTAAGGACGAGACCGGCCGCGTCGTGGAGCTGCGCTGCACCTACGACCCGGCGACGCGCGGCGGCGATGCGCCCGACGGCCGCCGCCCAAAGGCGACCCTGCACTGGGTGTCCGCGGCGCACGCCGTGCCCGCGGAGGTGCGGCTCTACGACCACTTGTTCCGCAGTCCGCAGCCGAGCGCCGAGGGCGACCTCTTCGACGATCTCAATCCGGAGTCGGAGACCGTCCTTCGCGGCTGCCTCGTCGAGCCGGCGCTCGCATCCCTCCAGACCGGCGAGACGGTGCAGTTCGAGCGCCTGGGCTACTTCTGCGCGGACTCGGACTCGGCGCCCGGGGCGCTCGTCTTCAACCGCACGCTCACGCTCAAGGATACTTGGGCCAAGCTGCAGGCGAGGGGCCGCCGGGACGCAACGTGACGGCGTCGACGGCGAGCGGTTCGCCGGCGGCCGGCGGGTGCGTACTGCTCCCGGATTCACTGGCGGACCCGCGCGGCGCTCGCAGCCGGCCTTCGCCACGCTTGAGCGGGCTGTCGCGGCGCTGTAGACTCTGGCTTGCCTGCGGGCTCGCTGGCGAGTGGCCTAATTGGCAAGGCACCTGACTCTGGATCAGGGGATTGAAGGTTCGAGTCCTTCCTCGCCAGC
>ENA-ORXD01000315-ORXD01000315.1-sediment-metagenome-genome-assembly--contig:-NODE-315-length-67995-cov-5.095306_pt1 | contig 67995 bp, 55 predicted proteins | sample MGYA00237862_ERZ511471 | MGnify/ENA metagenome assembly ERZ511471
GCATGACTTTAACACCCGGTCGTCTGTTTCAATGGTTTTGTAGTGGTCCGTCATCAGGCCGTATACTTCATCAAATACAGTGTCGAAATTATCTTCTATCAACTGGCGATATCGGACCAACTCCACCGTGATATTGCTTAATCCATCTTGCTGCATCCGTGAAAGGACTTTGTATTCGGCTTTTTCGGCCGGCGTCCTTTTGTCGGATGTTTTGTTGAACATGAGCAGGATTGCACGCGAAAAAGGGCATGGTTTTCGGTCGGGATTTCCTCCCCGGAAACCACGGCCGCGGAAAGGACCGGCGTGTAGGATGTATTGTAATCGTTGGAAAATGTTTTTCGTCCGTAACCAATACGATCGAAGATATTTTTAACACTTTCCTTGACGTCCTTTGCAACTTTGGTATTACTGTATTCTTCCAGGTGGACCAACCCGTTCACGATTTGCGCAAACCGGTTGATAAAGTATTTGACAGTTGATTTTCCTGGTAAGCTGATTGCTTCGGATTTTTTCCCGAACATATACAGTAAGCTTTCAGCAATGGTACTCTTACCCGTTTTAGGCTTTCCAGCGGCCCAAAGGAGCGGAAAGCCGATTCCGGATTTGTGTTCGAAGATAATGTCCGAAAAGAGGGCCGAAATGTAAAAACAGGCCGCTATTTCGCCTTCTCTTCCGTACACCTTCGAGAATTGCTTTTTCCATTGTGCAAACGTGACCGGTTTTTGAGCTGGAAAATGGGCGAACCTCCTAATTTCACGGTAAGTAACATTCCTTGAATTATACTGCGAATAGGCCGGCAAGTAATAATTTTTTTCTGCGTGTGTGACCATTCCGTTTTCATCGGCCGGAAGAAACCCGGAAGAGGTCACAATCCCATTGGCAAAGGCATAAAAACCGTCAAGCTCCTGCCAGCCTAATTGAGTTATTTCAATAGCCGGTTTTTCCTGCCTGAATAAAATGGTCATCAGGTCCAGCATATCTTCTTTTGTACCCTTCCAAACAAAGTTTCCCTGGTCGGCCAGCTGCGCGGCAAAATCAGACGGCGAAACAAAGGTTTTACTATTGACTTCAATTAGCTTTATTATCCCGTCAGGATTGGAAATTTTACAGATTCGGCGGGATTCTATATCACTATCAATCTGGAAAAGCACTTCAATTGTGAACGTGGCAATTTCAGTCATGCCCTTTTTTTCCTTCCGGCGGTAAATTTTGTTCCCGATAAATTCTATTCCCAGGTCGCGTTGGTCCTGATCATCTGCTTTTTTTATGGTGCCGTCTGGCTGAATCTCATAAATGTATTTGTAGAACCGGAATTGGCCTTTTTTCGAGCGTTGGCGTATTTCTTCGCGGTAGCGTTCGTAAAATACCTGGGCGTTGGTCAGGCTGAAAAGCTCCTTCACCTTAAAATCGGACATTGCACTGATTTTATGCAGGTCGAAAAACTTTCCGGATTGGTTGCTCTTGATGGAATTAACCAGGTCTTTTATGATTTTCTTTTCCCCGTCCGGGAAGTCGGTTTTAACTGCATCCTTTGCCGGCTCAATGTCCACCGGTGAGCAAATTTTACTGTAATTCCGGTGTTTTAACAGGAGGTCATCCAGTCCCATTTTATCGGGTCCGGGCTTCGGATAACTTAGATAAACGTCGGCAAATGGTTCGAATAGCGCTTTTGCTGTAAGTGCAGCGTTGTAAAAGTCATTCGGTCGCTTGGTTTCCGGGTTATCCTTGCTATTCGATAGATTGAATAGGTCACTATCAAAGATGATAACTACCCGCTGTACCTTGCATGTGGTCAGCACTTCTTTGATTTCCTTCCGGAGTCGGCGCGTGTCACCTCCGGGAATTTTAAAACCATAAAGTCCATTCATGCCAATGATGGGAAGTTCACCGGCCAACCATGCAGCTATTGCCTTTTTGTAACCTTCAACCAGGTAAAGCGTTTCAATTTTCTTTTTATCCCGGAAAGCATTCACCACGGGCGGAGTGAACAGAACACGGGTTCCTTCGCCTTTCGGCGGTGTATATTTGGCCGGGCCGTCTTTAGTGATTTTCGGATGCTCCCAGCGGGTTAAATACCAGTCTCGGATCTTTTGATGTGGCGGCTCCCCCTGAAGATAGGTTTCCAAATCACCGGTAATAATATCCGGGACATGAAACCGAACATTCCCTTCACGGTCCGGAAACATATAGTGTGATTCAGTGCTCCGACCTTCCCGTTCATAAGGGAACCAGTTCATTTCTAACGGCAGACCTGTTTCGACCAGCTGGGAAAGGAAAAAGCGGTGTTTCTTATCCAAATACTGGTCGTAAACGGTTGTCGTTTCTTTTGTATTGGTTTTATCTGTCATTGATACTACTCTTTAACTCTGATTAGCCAAAAGGCGACTTTCTTAATTTTCCCATACCGGCGGCGCATCAGTTCCGCCAGCTGGTTGCCTGTTACTCCATAGGCTACCTGTGAAAAGTAGCTGGGGAGCTTGTGGCTTTCGTAAACATGAGCGTCTAATACTTCGCCGGTCCATTCCTCGCCGGTGTTTGGGTCCTTAAATTCCCATGTTTCCGGATTGTGTGCTTGTACCGCATCCATAATATCCATCAACGATTCATTGCGGTAAGGCAAGGCCACAACTCCGGGACTACACCGCGGCCGCCCGTGGCGTATCTTCGAAACTGAGCTGGACATTGTATTTGAATTTTGCGGTTAGATAAACGAACCAGGCATTGTTCAGAATTTCGTCCCGGTGGAAATAGCTCACGGAAACATACCTTTCCGCAGTGTTTACGCGCACCCCTAAATTGTATACAAGCCGGATTAGATACTCTTCTCCGAGTTGAATGTTAAGTTTTGCCATTACTAAATCAGAGATAGCCAGGCACGCCCGCCGGTAGTTTTTATTCACATCCATTTGGGCAGTAATACCGGTGATATACTGGCTAATGTTCGCCTCCGATTTCTGCAGTACATAGGCGGCTGTTTTTTGGTCGACATTGGCAAGATTTACCATGGTCCAGGCGGCCATTTTGCGCGCTTCCGGAAGAGGTTGTTTGCGGCTGTTGGATAACAGTTCTTCACGGGTTGCATTGAAATGTTCGCAAATAGTTTTCAAACAAATCTCAACCGCGGGAATATCCAACGGCGTTAGTTGCTGTTTAGGTCGATTTGCCATAACGGTATAGATTATTCCTGTGAGGAGGATTAAAAAATCAAAACTTAATGCTTTGAAAATGAATATATCTGTCATAACTTTAAGAGTGATTATTAGCGACATAATGACTTTGTTGTCTAGCGACCTGGTTGGGGGATCAGGTCGCTTTTTTTAGCTCTTTCCCTTTCACAATTCCACTGTTTTTATGTGGTTACACGTTTCAATGAGTTCGTTCGCTTTATCCATCCAGCTAGGTTTGTTGGACGGGATAACCAGGCGTATTTTTTCCGCATGACGGACCATAAAGGCCGCCAGTTGTACGGGCGAATACCGGTTAAATTGGAGGTGTGCCAACAGAAATGCGGCAGCGTTTCCGGCTCCTGGAGTGTGAACATCCTTCCGTTTTATCAGGAATTCCCGGTAACGGGTAATCTGTAACAGAAACGCGCGGGTTTCACGTTTCCACTGGTGGGATAAATGCGACATAACAAGGGGTGTTTGATCTATTTATTTACCTGTCTTTCAATGTTTAACTGAGTGGCTTCGATCCATTCCTCAATTAATTTTATTTCACCGGTAACGTTCGGGATATCGGGGGAGATTTGGCCTTTCTTCTCTTTGTCTAACAAAATGACATGATAGGCAACGAAAGCCCTTTTCAGGCGTTTCAGCTGGGGGATGCCTTGAAATTCCATGTTACAATTTTTTTAATGACTGATTTTCGGTTTCCAGGTCGTTGATTCGGGAAAATGCTAGTCGGTTGACTTCCCGTTCTCGGTTTAGTTCGGCTTTCAGTTCGTCCACTTGTGCCTTAATGTTGTCTGGTATGACTTCGGGAAAAGTAAAGACGTCATTTAGGCTTACATCGAGTACTTCGATAATCCGGAAGAGCTGTTTTACCAGTAGGTTGTTTCTTCCATTTTCCAGGTTCCCATACTGAACACTGGAAATATCCAAACGCTTAGCAACTACTTTTTGCGTCAGTCCTTTGGATTTTCGGAGTTTGCGAAGATTTTTTAAGATTTCATCCGTCTGTGCATCAGGGAGAATTGACAGCTCGGAGGCTTCGCCGCGAATACTAATGAATTTTCGCATCTTAATTTTACTTTGTCTTTTGTTATATTTATGCTTTGCTTTTTACCTACAAATGCTTGTCAATGTAAGTTAGACTTTCATTTGTGTATGACAAATATAAATAAGACTTTTATTGAAAAACAAATAAAAGTTTAACTTTTTACGATGTAAGCTTAACTTTTATGTCATTAGGGTTAAAAGAAGAGATTAAAAGACGACTGGCCGAACTTGGAAAAACGCAAAACGATCTAGCTGACTTTCTGGGGGTAACTCCTACTGCCTACCATTTAGCATTCAGAAAAAGTTCATGGAATATCCGCCAGTTGGAAAAAATTGCTGCTTTCCTAGGTGAAGGGATTAGTATTTCATTTCGTAAGACGGAAGAGCAGGTCAATCAAACAAATCATTCCGGGGACAACTTCTACAAAGGTTCCCAAATAAAAGATTCTTCTTTTTTTTCCGATTCAAAGTGCAAGGAATTAGAGACAGAAAATAAATTCCTGAAAGACAAGACAAAATCACAGGAGGAGGAAATTAAATTTTTGCGGAGCCTTTTAAACAAAAAATAATGGTGTACGGCTTTGTTAAAAATTGATTGATTTAGGCATGCTTAAGTTTTTTGGATACTTAAACTTACGCTAATTAATAAAAAGAAAACAACCTTAACCATACTGATACATCAAGTAAGTAAATCAATAGAGGTTTACGACCACATAAGCCAATCGACACTTGCAAACATTTAAAATCTGCTAGATTTAATCTTGTACGATGAGGGATAGAATCAAAATGACATACACAAATAACTAAATAAATATACAGTCGGTTGACAACTTGGTGTCGCGAAATGCCAAACGCTCCATATTATATACGATGGCGGTAATTTTGAACGTACATATCCAATGAGTCGAAGTTTTGGAATAGTCGAAAACAAAGTCAATGAAACTGCTTTTTTCTTGGAAAAAATAAGGGAAGAAGAAAGCACTTATCATTTAGATGAACCTCAGTTCTACTTAAGTGCCTTTATGTCAGCCTGTAGGAGTATAACATTCGCACTTCAGTCCTCTTTGTCTGACTTAGATGGATTTAGTGAATGGTATGAAATAAAACAGAAAAACTTACGTGCAAATAAACTAGCAAAGTTCTTTCTAATTTCTAGAAATGAATCTCAAAAGATTGGTTATTTCCCAATTGGAGGAGGTGCTTCATATCGTGATGATAATGGGAATGATAAAATGAGATTTTATTTCCAAAAACTTGTTCCAACAAGCAATGATTATATTCCTGAAGAAGATGTTGTAACTGCGTGCGAGATGCATTTTAAAAATGTATTGACTTTAATACTTGAAGTCTTTCTAAAATTTGGTAATTACATAGATTCGAAACAGTTCTTTACACTCGAAAATATGAAAAAACTCAATTTGACAATTGAAGATTTTGAAGAGCAAGCAGGTTTTCCAAGGGGGTATTTAAATGTTGGGTATGGCACTTTAGACGAGAAAATTGAAATTTTGAGAAACTCACAGCCGCCACCAAATATTGACAGAATTTTTATTCATTATTTAGGGAAAAATAGATTTGGTGAAAAAATTGAGAGTTAAACTGCTGCCAGCCGTTGAGCAGCATTAAAAAAAAGTCTTTGATGTTATTTTAAGATTGAAATATGTTTAAATATAGCTCCTTCTCTCAATATTCGCTCAGGAATATTTTGAACGATGAGATATACATGAATCATTATGAAAGTTTTAATGATCCATTTGAATGCAGGTGTGAGATTTTAACAGGTTTTCCTAGTATTAATTCAAAATCTCCTAGACTAAAAGAAATATTTAAAGCATGGGGATTTGATGATGTTAATGATTCTGCAGCAATAGAATGCTATGATAATTTAGTTTTATCTTTAAAAGATTCAGAACCTAATATTCAGGCAATTATTGACAATGTAAGAATTAGTTGTTTTAGTAAAAGAGAGGACAATCTGTTAATGTGGGCACATTATGGAAATGGTTTACGTGGATTCTGTCTGGAGTACGACGAGACGTTGATTTTGTCAGATAATGAATATGAAGCTGAAATTTTTGAAGTTCTTTATGACCGTAATCCATCTCAAATTGATACAGCCGTTATTGCAACACTTCGAGACCAAGCGGAATATCATCAAGATGCTATCTTCGAGACTGAAAACCGTTTGACCTACCTAAAAAGCACGGAACAAAAAACGGAACAAATTTCGAATGAGATTGAAATGTATAAGAAACATTTAGAATCCGTTTACCAGAAAAATCGCGAAATATATCAGCTTATGCTAGCGAATAAATCAATTGAATGGAAATATGAGGAAGAGCTGCGAATTATTTTAGTGACATATGATTCAAGCAAAAAAGGGGCATTTATGAAATATCCTCCAGAATCTTTGAAAAGCATAATTATCGGAGAAAGAATGCCAGATAAACAAAAAGAAACTTTGAAAAAAGTCCTTGAGAAAAAGGAAAATAAGGTAAAACTGAAGTTAGCTTCAAGAATAGATGGACAATTTAAAGTTGAAATTTCTGATTTATAATATATTAAGATAAAACGATAATAAACAAACAGCTGGCTTTAACAAAGTACATATTTCAGAGCGGAGAGAATGCGTTTTGCAACTGCGGATTCTCGCGTTTGCAGAAAGGTCCTGCAGGACATTTACACTCTTTGAAATCCGCAACGATAATTTAAGTAACCCTTAGCATCAATTGTATGAAAGAATCAATAGAAAAAAAGTATGTGAACTTATTGGTGTTACTCCAATCTTTTGAAAAATATTGGAACAATCATGTGGTTTCAGATGGTGAGTTCGTGTATCAAAAAAATTGCAAAGAGGAAGCCGCGAAGTTAGTATCCTATTTTACAGAAGTTTACGAGGCCGATAAAAACGTTTACAATTCGAAAGCAATAAAACTTAATTCAAAGGATGATGAAGAATATGTTAGAGGTATTCTTAATGCACTAAAAAAATGGTCGGTTAGCGATGAGTTATTTCCAACATTCCATGAGGGGCATACTGGAGGGCACATAAATACACTAATAATGGGAGGATTCTTTGTTTGTGAAAAAGCATATTTATGTAGAAAACTTGAACTATCCAACCCTCCAATCATAAGTTCATCTTCATCTGATGGTTATTATAGCCAAAACAATATCAGATGGCGTGGTCACTTACCTACTAGCGCTTTACCTCTTATGAATGAGGAATTTATTAACAAGCTGTCAGAGACTGACACAATAGTACTTGTCGCAGATATTAGAAAATCGCAAGACTTAATGACATACGGTCCAAGTGCTGATTACTTTCGTGACAAAATCCTCGAATTTACAACCGAGATGAGGAAAATAATAAAAGACAATTATGGGATTTTTGACAAATTTACAGGAGATGGCTTTTTATGCTATTTTAACTCATACTTATGTGAACAACTGGGAAAAGATTATTACAAACAGCTAATAAAAGCTTGTAATGAAATTATGGATTTCTCAAATTCTTTTTTTTCAGATTGGGTAAAAAACATTCGAAAACTTCCTCCAAATTCTTCTGGTTTGACAATTGGAATCGATAGCGGGGTTGTGAAATTCAGAGACTTGGATAGTCATTTATTTGCTATTGGAGATGCAATAGTTTGGGCAAATAGAATGAGTAGTGCTGGCAAAAAGGAAGAAATAATTCTTAATAATATACCTTACCATAAAATAAATGACACCCAAAAAGACATTGGATTTGAAAGCATTGAAAATGTTGCGAAGGGTGGTGAATCATTTACAGCATACAAGATGAAATTGAAAAATAACGACTGAAAAAACATAAACTGCATTAAGACACAGTTTAGCCAAATCGCTGTGCGCTATTAAAATGACATAAAATGGCTGAGTTAAAATTATTCACTGACTTCAAAGATTTTGTAAAATTCAACGAAGACTTTATTAAAAGCAACCCATTTCTCTATTTCAATCTTAGTAGAGTAATCAAAAGAGTTTACAAGAGAGAAGTGCAGTTGATAAAATTCTTTAATGTATTAGATCAACAGCATTTCGCTTGCGGATTGATGGTTGAGAATGAATGTCTGCTTTACGCAAATTCAGTTTCCGTGGAAATGTCACCTCTGATTGCTGAAGGGCTTGACTTTAGCAAATTCAGGCGGTATAGTTTTTTTGGGACTAAGAACATAATCGACCTCCTCTTCAATAGTTATAACGTAAAATACTCGGAACAAAAGCACAGGAAATATTATGAGTGTTCCAAAGTTTCTTCACCATTTACCTGTGTTGAAGGAGAAGCTTCAATGGGTGAAATTGACAGATTATTGGAGCTAATTCAGTTTAGCAATAATTTCCATAGTGAATTTTACGGAGTCGAAAAACCAAAAGAAAACATGGAAGACATCATTGTTAGCGGAATAATGAGCAGAAACATATTTACCTGGATTAATTCAAATCAATTGGTTTCCATGGCACAGGTAATATATGATGAGCAAGACTATCCAGTAATCGGACATGTTTACACACACCCAAAATATCGTGGTAAAGGTTACTCAAAATCATTAATCTATACTGTCACGAAAGGATTGCTCGAACATGGACATGAAAAATGCTTATTAATGACGGACGCAAACAATCCAGCGTCAAATCAGGCATTTCAAAAGGTAGGGTATGAATTGGTTGGAGAATATGTTGTGAGATATAAAGAAGAATAAAAAAAGGCTCAAAGGCTGATAAGCAATGTGGGCAAATTGATAATATGAAATCAATAATAAAGTATACCAGTAATTACTTAGCGAAAGTTTTCATATAACGGCCAGCTTACAGCCCGGCTGTTATATGTGAATGAATAAAATGCAGCCAATTTTACAGCCAAAATTATTTGGTATGAATGATTAAGGTGCTGTAAATTTGTTGTATACAAATTTGTTGACAATCCCTGGCAGGACAACAGGAGGGATGCTGTGCAGCAAGCCCTTTTTTTATGCCCTTAGGTGAGGTAAATGTGTTACTGCTTATCCCTAAATTCCTTTAATTCTTTCCTAAGCAAGTCAATTTGATCGGCTAGAGTTCCCCTCTCTTGTTCAAGCTCGTTGCAGTAGTCCATTAGGCGCTGGTATTGCTGTTTTGCTTTAACGATTGTATTCATATCAGCTGATGACATTCTGATATGCTCATTTTCCCGAATAAACTCAGCGAAAGTTTTGGTCATTTGATTTCCGTTGGCAATTATCTGGCTGTTCCGGAATATAAAATTTGATTGTCCCTCTGGTTGTTTAAGCTGATGCAGATGCAGCATCAAATTCTTATCACGGAGAGGAAAATCCTCGATGATGATGGGCGGTGCAAAATCGGACGAAGTTTGAAGAATGTGGTCCGTGTCATTTGACTTTTCATACAGATGAACCTGAACGGCACCATTGATCACATCGATTTTTCGGATAGCAAAATGATCGATGATCTCGGCTGGGAAAACCAGTAGTAGTAATTGATGAAGGTGATTATTTTCGGGTAACATTTGTTGTGGATTTGGTAATCAGAATATAAGTTACCTGTTTTTTCAGAATAGTTTGTTTCCAAACCATACCAAATCCACCACCATATCCATCGATACAGAGTTATTCTCTCCAATAAAAATGCTCAGAAATTACATGTAAGCATACCGGGTGACCGTGGATTGCGGTTTTCCGGAAAGCAGGTCGTTTTGGTGTTCAACCAGACGCAGTTCCCCATCCGAGTTGTAATGGAAGAACTCCTGCTTGTAAATGGCACCGGTGTGGTCGAAATACTTCATCACGGACTTGAGTTTATTACTGCCGTACTCATATTCAATCCACGACATAATGTATTCCGATGGGGTAAACCGGGTTACATTGTCCAGATTACCATCCTTTTTATATTCGTATGCGTCGTAATAAAGTACTTCGCCGGCCCGGTAAAATACTTTTCTTTCGAGATGATTTCTGCTGTAGATGTATTTCACATCCAGCGAACGTTCACCGCCCGGTTGTATAATGTATTCGGCTTGCAGTTGATTGTCCGCGTATTCAAATTCGCGGGTCGATACCAGTTGGATACTGGACGGATCCGTTGCATTATGCTGATAATTCAATGCTTTTAGTTTCAGTCCTTCACCATCTGTTTTGAAATCGGTTTCCTGCACCAGCATCCCGGTTTGGGCATCGTAATACAACTTCTTATTCAGGTTTCCCTGATTATTGTATTCGTATGCAATTACTTCATTAGGAAGGATGGCATCCATGTTTGGGTATAACTCTTCCGATACGATAAGTGATGTGTTGGTCCGGGAGGAAGACAGCAAGTCATTGTCATTCATGGTACAACTTCCAATCGTCAAAAGCAGAATGACGCCGGGAAGAAGAGATATATATGCAAGTATTTTTTTCATTCGATTGGCACACCTATTCTTTAAGACGAATCTGTTTAGCCAAAGGTTTACAATCGTTCCGAACATTTCCGGAAGTCTTGAGTCAAACCATTTGTTTTTAAACAGATAAGACGTCAAAATTTTCAGATGCCGTTAAGGCTAACTGTTTGATTTACGTTATGATTAGTTTTAACTCCTAAAAATCAGGCGCAAAGTAAATGGTTAATTTTAATTTTTCGATATCGAATCGAATAAACTTTGCTTAAAATAACCTTCTGATCAGATAGATGGAGAATTAGGCAGGCTTGGCATTACCGAACCATGGCATTGAATGAGTCCCAGAATGTCTTGTTGTAAGGTTTGTCGACGAAATATTCCCGTTCGGAAAGTAGTTTCGGCTGGGTTGTATTGATAACCGATGGCAGCAAGTAAGTCTGATATTCGATGGTTTCCTTGTTGCCCGAAGTGGTGTTCAGCCATTCGTTTTGCCTTGTGGCTTTGGTGAATCCCAGAGTGTATCGGTTTCCGTTTTTACGGTAAGTAGTGGCAAAACTATAATGAATTTCAACTGGTTTTAAGTTTGATTTCCCGGCAATGGCGAACGAGCGTCCCTGACGGCTGTAATTGGAAGCTGTTACCCAGGTCTCATTTTTGACTACAGCATAATTAGTTTTGCTGATGTAAATTTTTCCCTGGTAGGCTTTCACGTAAAAATCGCCGGTATGACTAATATCCGGGTGATTCAGTGTGTAATTAATGACCCAAATGGAGTCTCCGTTGAACTCTGTCATCTGGTCAAGCGAAAGATCATAGTCACGAAGGAATTTTTCATTCAGAATACCTGAACTGTTTCGGACAATATCGTAGCTCAGCAATTCATCCATCTGCGTCATTCCGCTGGCGAGAGAGGAAACCGGGAAGTTGGTTTTCACTTCCATAAAACGGTAGTTAATGTCTTTTTGCTGCATGGACGGTGTTTCGTGCACGTAGCCTTTTCGATCCGAAATCTCTACAGCAGCCTCGCGCCGGTGAATCAGGTTGCCGTTTTGCGTGATGTCGTTACGGTAATACGCCTGAGCACTGAAAGGTCCCCGGAGGTAATTGTCGGGTATCCGTTGTGAGGCTTCACGAAGAATTCGGTAAAGCACCAGTGACTGAGCACTGATGTCCACATCTTCGATTTTATATGACTGTGGGTCCATTCGGAGAACAATCGATTCGCCGGAGTTAATGGTCGTAACCGCTTTTTTCACTGTCTGGTAACCAACTGCTGAAGCGTACAGGTAGCCATTGTCTTCGGATTCAGGGACCTTGAATTCAAACTGGCCGGAAGCGTTGCTGGCCGAGCCTAAAAACGTCCCCTCAATACCAATGTTGGCATACTGTACCGGTTTTCCGGTAGCATTATCAATCACAATACCTTTAATGGTTTGCATATTGTTTTCCTGGGCAAACAGAATTCCCGGAAGGGAAAAAGCAATAATGACAGCAGCTATTTTGTAGTTCATGATGTCGGTGTTTTAAAGAAACTCTGAAGGTAGAAATGTCTTCGTTACGTCCTGTAATATATGAGTGACCAAATCGTTTATGCCTGTTTAAGGCAATATCGAATGCCCAAATCACTTTTCGTAAAGATAAACATTTCGGTAAGCCTCCGGTTTAATTTCGAAAAGGAAGGCATCTTTAATTTCCTATATTTGTTAAGTCAAATTGAAAAACCAAGAGTATGAGATATCGCCAACTTCTTCCCCTCATCAGCCTGATTATGTTAATACTGCTGGGCAACTCGTGTGTGTCAAAAAAGAAATACCTCGAAATGGAGCAGGGAAAAATCAGAGCTTCTCGTCGGGTGGTCGCCTTAACATCCACGGTTGACTCGCTGAACCATTTAACCACTGATATCCGGTCCGAGTTTAATAAAATGCAGAACGAATTACGGCAGAGCAATGCTGTGAAAGATACGTACATCGATTCGCTGAATGTGTCCATCGATAATCTCTCGTCGAATGTGGCCAAAACCAATGCCGATATGTCGGATAAAATTTATGCTTTCGAGACGGAAAAACGGCAATTGAAAGCAGCCATGGAGCAGCGCGATCAGCAGGTGAATGATTTGAACAACCAAATCAAGGCCGGCGAATCGGAAATTAAAGAGTTGAAGAAAGAATTGGGCGATCTCCGGTTTGATTTGAACAACCAGAAAGACGCTACGCAGGCGAAGGTAAATCAGATGGAAGTTGTGCAAAATCAATTGGACGAAACCAGGGCCACACTCAAGAAAACCCAGTCACAACTGGCTTCCATGCAAAGCGAGATGGATAAGAAGGATGCCGAGCTGAATAAGCTGCGCAACAATGTAAAGTTGCTGAAAGGCCAATTGGCAAAATAGAATCCTACAATTCTGTCTTACACGCTGAAATACTGATCGGTTGAATAGCGTGTGCGGTCAGCAGAGGCAAAAAAGAGATAAAGATTCCATTTACTTTCCGATGCCCATTCAGACAGGTCGAAGCGGCAACTTCCATCCTTCCGCAGGCACTCTGTTTCGATAGGCCCGAATGTCTGAAAATCATTTCGAATCATCATCAGCAACTCATCGTCGGGTTGTTCTGCACGGGTAATGAGTTCTGCGCTCCAGCTTATCTGTACGGTCGTGGGACTCGTTTCATCGCGGACGATAGATAAATGTTGAGGTAAAGGCAGTGTACCCATCGAAAAATGCAACAATGCCGGATCGATGCGGGCTCCTTCCGCATCGAAGGCTGGTAGATTTGTCTTCATGAACAGGTTATAGCCTGACAGATTTTTGGTAGCCGACAAATTCCAGATAGGTATCACCACGGTTTCGCGCAATGCCTGGTAAAAGCGGGTACATGCCCGGAAACGGGAGCGGTGTTGTTGCTGTTTTTTACTCCAGCTGTTTTTCTTGCGGTTGGGTGCCGTTCTGACATAGGTTTTATCACCTACCTGCACAAATACAAGTCCGCCTATCGTCCCCGACAGTTGGCTCGCTATCGTACCTTTGACTCGTGCCATGTGTATCTTTTCGTTAGGTTATCTGTGAATTTACAGTATATAAATATACAAAAAACATACAGAAATTTTACAGAAACTATACAGAAACAGTTTAAAACAGACGAAGATAATAGAGAGAATACCTACCGGGAAGACATCGTTTCTCCGGATACCATTTCCTGATAAAAAGGTGAGTTGTGGCGAATCTATCCGATTTGCGGCAAACTGATGCCGGTGATTTTCCGGTACAGATCGAGAGCAAACGGGTCGGTCATTCCGGAAACGAAATCGACCACCGATTGAATCTTCCCATATGTCGATTGTTCGTCATTCCGATACTGTTCGGGAATGATGGAGAGCAGCTTTTTCGACAGCGGATTTTGGTCGTTCATAATGGCTTGCGTAAATTCTTCAATAAGGGTTCCAAGGATCTTATAACCCGCAATCTCAATTTGCACCACCGAACGCTCACTGTAAATCCGGCTCACGGAGACTTCTTTGATGTGGTTCATCGCTTTCGCGGAAGGTCCGGCCAGTTGTTTGAAAAGCGTGTTTTTAAACCTTCCGGCTACGATGTTATCGTGGTTTTCCATGAAGATGGCGGCACATTCGCGTACCAGTCGTCCGATAACGGTTGCCCTGAGATAAGCAATCCGCTCATTGCGATCGATTACGGTTTTAAAGTTCCGATGAATGGATTGTCGCATCGGTGCATCCTCTTCCGAGGCAAAAAAGGCCATCAGCAACTCTTCTGTCTCTTCGTACGTCAGGATTTTCAGTTTGTGAGCATCTTCCACATCCATAATCTGGTAACAGATATCATCGGCAGCTTCGACGAGGTAAACCAGCGGATGGCGGGCGATTTTTCCCGGTTCATCCGGATTTTCCGGTAAACCTAGTTCGGAAGTGATGAGTTGAAATGTTTCCTTTTCGCTTTGGAAATAACCGAATTTCTGTTTTCCTCCGGCCATGGATGCAGGGTAGGGATATTTAACTATGGAAGCCAGTGTGGTATAGGTGAGTGCAAAACCTCCTGCGCGCCGACCCTTAAACTGATGACTCAGAATACGGAAGGCATTTGCGTTTCCTTCGAAAAGTGTCAGATCGGCCCATTCCCCGGCAGTCATCTCTTCGCGATAGTTTTTACCCTGACCGTTGGTAAAATAGCTGGCAATGGCTGATTCGCCCGAATGGCCGAATGGCGGGTTGCCCAAATCGTGTGCCAGGCAAGCCGATGAAACGATGGAGCCAATTTCGGGCAGCAATTCTTTGTGTTCGATATCTATCCGCTTTTCCAGTTCTGCGGCGACTATGTTCCCCAACGAACGGCCAACGCTGGCTACTTCCAGCGAATGCGTTAACCGGTTGTGCACAAAGATGCTTCCCGGTAAGGGAAAAACCTGCGTCTTATCCTGAAGTCGGCGAAAAGGAGAGGAGAAGATGATGCGGTCATAATCGCGCTGAAACTGTGAACGGGCATCGTGAATACCATTGGTATGTCTCTCTTCAAGTCCCAGCCGTTTGGCTGAAAGTAACTGGTCCCACTGCATCATTTTGCTGGCTGTTAAAATTATGCCGTTAAAGTTCTCTGTTTTTTTGTAAACCCCCAATCAATTGGTGAAAAAACGGGGATGATACTTTTTTAGCTCTTTCTCCATTTTTTTGGCCAGTGGAAAAAAACGCAGCATGGCCTTCTTAAATTCCGGTCCGTGATTGGGAATAATCGTGTGAAGTAATTCATGCACAATTACAAAATCGATAAACGGGTCGGGCAGGCGCATCAGGTGCAGGTTGAGGTTGATGTTTTTCAAACTTGAGCAGCTACCCCAGTTGCTTTTGTTATTTTTAATGAAAACCCGGTTGTACCGGAAATGCAATTTATCTGCCAGCTCTTTTGTGCGCTTGGGCAGATAGATTTTAGCCTCTTTGCGCAGTTGTTCCGTCAGTACATTGATAATGGCCTCCTGCAAAGCCGGTTTTTCGGGTGACCGGTTTCCCGGAAACTCGAGAACACACCGGTTTTCCGGAAAGGAGATGATTAAGCGGTTGTCATTCCGTTCCGAAACGGCCAGCTCATAGGTCCGGTTTCGGGTGTGAAATAGCACACCGGGTTGAAATGCATTATGCCGGGTCGGATGGGTTTTGTAATGTTCTATGGTATCAGCAACCCATTCTTTTCTTTTGAGTAAAAAGGATAGACCCGATTCATAAGTGGTATACCAGGGCATGCTAACCCGCACTTCACCAGAAGGTTTTACGGTAATGCGCAGCTGGGTAGAACGTTTGTTCTTTACCAGTTTCACTGTTCCGATGCCGGCAACCGTGATCAACTTTTCCTTCATGCTTTTTCTTTCTGTATTTCCGACCTTTTGGGAGCATGACGCCGTTTAAAGCTTTTTCGAATCCACCCGGGTAAAATAACCGCTCCAATAAAAAGGTACGGATAATAGCTGACGAAACGCCAGACAATGGCCATCAGGCTGCTGAATCCTTTCGGGATAAAGATATCCATGTATTGCAGGAAAACTACTTCCGAAAATCCGGTACCACCGGGTGTTGGCATCACCATCATCATGATCCACATGACCAGCTGCCGGGCGAAAATGTGGATTTGTTCTCCGATGGAAAGAATATCGTGGTTGAGCTGTCCTTTCAAGCCGAAAAAGAGAGCCAGAATGAGGAAATTAGCTACCCAGTATCGGGAAGTCCAGGAGAAAAAAGTAGCAGTGAAGCTTTTCAACCAAAAGGAAAACGGTTTAGCCGTCAGTTCCTTTGATGCCATGGCGATTTCGTCGCCGGCATCCAGCGCGTCATGTTGCCAGCGTTTCAGGAAAGGAAGACGGAATATAACCGCAATGAGTCGTTTAATGGCCTTCGGATTGATGAAAAGTCCGTAGCTCACCAGCGAAATGATGACCAGCTTGACACCGTAACCAGCGATGGCAAACCAGAAAAACTGGTTGTGGAAGATGGAACCGGGCTCGCCGGCTGTCACTTCAAATAGTTGCTGCCAACCACCTAACCAGATGATAAGTGGAAACATCAGAATGAAATAGAGCTCGTCGAGGAAGAAGGTGGCCAGCACAATGGCCGAGCCTTTCCCGATGGAAAGTCCTTCTTTATAAAGAAATAGCAGAGCAACCGATGTACCGCCAATGGCCGAGGGAGTTACAGCCGAAGCAAATTCCCATAAAAAAGTAATGCGAATCGATTGCAGCAGCGACAACTCTTTATCGGAAAGGATGCGTAACCGGATAATGTACCCGATATCGCGCATAAGCACCATTGCTATGACAGCCAGTAACCATCCGGCCATCTGACCATTGAAATGCAGATCGGACAAAGAAGGAGGAGTCTCTTCCACTGCAACGATGTAGATTCCCACGGCAACGCTGATAACGAGCGGTAGGATAACTCTCGCTGGATGAACTTCTTTGAGTATTTTGTTCTGATCTTTTCTCATGGAATGCCCGGTGTGGTTTTAGTTTGGAAAGAGTGAAATGTTAAATAAAATATAGGTATGAAGTAGGTTTTTACTAACAAAAGCTCTAAATTATTGTTTAGGAATACAGGATTATATTTTATAACCTGCAAAAACCTTCTAATATGGGCAAAAATAAGAAAATTGAAGTTTTCGGAACGTTGTCTAAGAGTGAAACTTTGTTCACTATAGCAGATAAAACGATTCCTGGAACGCTGGTTTTTGAATCATTCCAACCTTTCCCTGGCTACTACAACGAAGTGCCAAACGAAGTCAAACCTGTTTATCTTTATATTGGACTTGAGAAAGACTACGATGTTTTTCAGGTTTCCAGAGCCTATAGAAAGATAAAAGAGACCAAGGGCTGGAATTTTGAGGCAGCCTGCGCTTCTGTAAAGATTTACGCTAAAACATTTCACACGTTGCGTTTACGCCACCTCGACAGCTACGATGATATCAGGCCGATTCAGGAGGCATTCGCCGAACTGGGGATTAAGCCTAAATCTATTTCCGGTAAATGGAAACAGGAAGAAGGTGTTATTACCCTGAAAAAAACTTTCTGCATCCAGAAGGTCGCAAAGGGCATCTTCATGGACTGTTCGGAAGATTTCCATGCTTATATTCTGCTCCCTAAAGACATGACTCCGGAAGAGTTTAAAGAAATTAACCAGCAGGTAATCTATAACTGGTATGGCAGCAAATTTGATGCGGCCAAAGGAGCTTTTTACTATAAATTCAAACTACGCGAAATGGTGAGAATTTATTCGAAGAAACTGGACTTAAACTACCTGGAGGATCTTCAGAGACTTTATTTATCGAAGATCAAATAGGTGGTGAGTTGGGGAAAAATAAAAAGCCTGGCTCACAGAACCAGGCTTTTTCAATGTGGAGACGGCGGGTCTCGAACCCGCGACCTCTTGACTGCCAGTCAAACGCTCTAGCCAACTGAGCTACGCCCCCATTTGATGCGGAGCAAAAATACAATTTTTTTAAAAGAAACAAATATTAACTGTCGAAATTGGAACTTTTTTATATTTCTTTCGAAAAAGAAAATATATGAGTCATTAAGTAAGAACAAGCGAAGTGTTTTAAACATTTCAAAATAGCAGTTAAAAAAGTTTGAATTGAAGATTATTTTTTATCTTTAAACCCTCGAAAAAAAGAGGAAAAATTTAACTCGGAAATAACTTAAAACTATGGAACCGAAGAAATCACCCAAAGCGGATCTTGAGAACAAGAGGGGTATCTTCGTTCAACTTGGGCTCGTAATTTCACTGGGTTTGGTACTCCTGGCTTTCAACTGGAACAGCCAGATTAAAGAGGCCGATTCACTTGGACAAGTACAGGCTCAGGATGTAGAAGACGAAATGATCCCAATTACGCGGCCGGAAGAGGTTAAACCGCCGCCACCACCACCACCACCACAGGTTGTTGAAGTACTCAACATTGTGGATGATAACACGGATATTGACGACGAACTGCAGATTGAAGATACAGAAGCCAACGATAATACCGTTGTTGATGTAGCTCCGATTGTACAGCAGAAAGAAGAGCAAACGGAAGAAGCTCCGGTATTCTTTATCGTTGAAGATATGCCTGAGTTCCCGGGTGGAGACCTGGCATTGCGTAAATACATTGCCAACGCCATTAAGTATCCGGTTATCGCTCAGGAGAACGGTATTCAGGGTAAAGTTTACGTGAACTTTGTTGTAAACACGGATGGATCAGTTACCAATGCAAAAATTGCGCGTGGTGTTGACCCGTCACTCGACAAAGAAGCATTGCGCGTGATTAACTCACTTCCGAAATGGAAGCCGGGTAAACAACGTGGTAAGCCGGTTCGCGTATCATTTACTGTACCGATCAACTTTGTATTGCAGTAAATTATTTGCAAATCAAATAAAAGGATCCCGGCCGTTGTGCCGGGATTTTTTTTGCCCGAATTATGTAATTTTGTGCCATGGCAGAACCTTATATTACATCAGAGGAGAAAGAGAAAGCTGTTCTCGTTGGTCTGATTCATTCAAAACAGGATGAAAAGCAAGCCGAGGAGTACCTGGAGGAACTTGATTTCTTGGCCGACACGGCCGGAGCTGAAGTTTACGGGAAGTTTTTTCAGCGTTTGGAAGTACCCAATCCTGCCACGTTTGTGGGACCGGGTAAATTGCAGGAGATCGTCGATTTTGTGAAAGTGCACAATATTGATGTAGTGATATTTGATGATGAGCTTTCTCCTACACAGTTGCGAAATATTGAACGGGCGATCGAGCGAAAAATCCTGGATCGAACCAACCTGATTCTGGACATATTTGCCCGGAGGGCACAAACTGCTCATGCTAAAACGCAGGTGGAGCTGGCGCAGTATCAATACTTGCTGCCCCGGTTGACACGAATGTGGACCCACCTTGAGAGACAACGGGGTGGTATTGGTTTGCGTGGCCCTGGTGAAACGCAGATTGAAACAGACAGGCGAATCATTTTGGACAAAATTGCCCGGTTGAAAGCCCAACTTGAACGGATTGACAAGCAAATGGCCACGCAGCGAAAGAACCGCGGAAAAATGGTTCGGGTGGCTTTGGTCGGGTACACGAATGTTGGCAAATCTACCATCATGAACATGCTGAGTAAGTCCGATGTATTTGCTGAAAATAAGCTATTTGCCACGCTTGATACGACTGTGAGGAAAGTAGTTGTGGGGAATCTCCCATTTTTGCTGGCCGATACCGTTGGGTTCATCCGGAAGTTGCCGCACCATTTGGTCGAGTCTTTTAAATCAACACTCGATGAAACCCGGGAGGCTGATGTATTGGTGCATGTTGTCGATATTTCCCACCCAGGTTTTGAGGAACAGATTCAGGTAGTCGACGAGACGCTTGCGGAAATAGGAGCGGCTGACAAAACCAAGTTTTATGTCTTCAACAAAATCGATGCTTTTTCTCATGTCGAGAAGGAGGAAGACGACTTGACTCCGGTTACCCGTGAAAATCTTACACTGGAAGACTGGCAACGTTCGTGGATGGCGAAACATCAGGGACCATCTATCTTCATTTCTGCCAAAGAACGGGAGAATGTGGAGGAGTTTAAAAAGCTCCTGTATGATGAGGTGAAAAGAATTCACGTCACCCGCTTTCCTTACAATGATTTTCTTTATGAATATTACCCGGAAGAAGATTGACCGAATTCAATACTATTAAAGAGAAGGAGGATAATCTTTCCCGTTGTTTGGGGAAGTTATCCTCCTTTGCTAAAACCAATTGATTGCCAATAATTCGCGGGTAAGAACCGTCATGAATTTAGGGCCATCTTGCTAACTTACTATGTAAAACTATCTGAACTGAACCGCATTTGATGTGGTGCCATCAGCAGTAGTGACGGCTTTCTTAAGACCCGGAGTCGATGTATTTATCACCGAAATATTTTTTGTCTCAGCACCTGAAGCTTCAATGAAAACCTTTGTCGACCTGGGCATGTAGCCATTATCGATGGTAATGTCTTGTCCATCGGTGATTTTGTAAACCGGCCCCTTCTGAATATCCGTTTTTACATTCTTCAGAGTTATTCGATCCACATTGGTCATCTCAGCACCGTTTTTCGCCGAAATCCACACATTCTCGAGGTGAATATCCTGAATTGGAGATTCTGGCAATCCTGCCATGTAAATGGACTGGTTTGCTCCCAGACAGTATACATTGGATATGTGGTAATTTCTGAAAACGGGAATGTCATGTTCAGCCATTTTGCTACTGGTGTCACGACTGGTTCCGGCTGGAACGTTCTGATAAAATGTATCAAATAAAATAGCGGCGTCTTTGATGCCGGTCATATAAATATCCTTGATGAAAATATTCTCTACGATTCCGCCTTTTCCTGCAGTACTTTTCATCCGGATACCGATATCGGTTCCCACATAATTACAGTCAGTGACAAACACATTGCGGATGTTACCATCAGTATTACTGCCCACTACAAAGCCACCGTGTGCATGATAAACATTGCAACCTGCAATCAATACGTTCTCAAGATTATAAGTGCCTGATTCGGGTCCATTGCCACTTGATTTCATGCAGATTCCATCATCACCCACGCTGACATTACATTGATAGACAATTACATTTTTACAGGCACTAATGTCAATTCCATCACCGTTTTGCGACCACCATTCGTTGTAAACATTAGTCCGGCGAATGGTTACATTTTCGCAATTATTTGGGTATAACACAAATTTCGGGGAATTCCGTAGCGTAACGTCTTCGATCAGCAAATTATCACAATCGACCAGGTAAACCATGTAAGGGCGCATATAATCGCGGGCGGGTATGTAATCTGCAGGCCCGGGTTTTTCGACCTTCTTTTGCATTTTCTTCAAATACTCTTTGCCTTCAATAGCCTCTTTTGTTGGCCACCAAAGATTTCCGTCGTCACTTACCACACCGCCTGATTTCAGCAAGTCTTTCCATTGAGACTCTGTTGTTTTTGCTTTTTTCACCGGGCGCCATGTTTCACCTGCTCCGTCGATAATTCCGCCTCCGGTGATGGCAATATTTTTTAGTTTGTATCCATAAATGGGCGATGCTGTGACGTACCGGCTACTGCTGGCTGAGGCTTTTACTATCGGATATTGGCTATGGTCTGACGTGAACTGGATAAGAGCACCACGTTCAACATGTAGATTTACATTGCTTTTCATTTGAATGGGGCCAGTAATCCAAAGTCCTGGAGGAACAACCACTTTTCCACCGCCTGCCTGGTTGCAGGCATTGATAGCTGCAGCAAAAGCCTGGGTGTTGAGTGTCTGTCCATCTCCAACAGCGCCATATTCTGTTACATTAAATACTTTGTCAGGGAATTCGGGTATTACCACTTTAGGCATGATAAACGGAACCTGCTTCAGGTAATAATCCAGGTTTCGTTCCTGTGCCTGACAGTTTACACTTGATAGCAGAGCAACGATTATCAAAGTCATAGTTTTGATAATCATATTGTTACTGTATTTTTTTCTCATTGTTTTGATATTTTCAGGTTAATACTTTTGTTCTTGTTTTAGCAAAGCTGTATACTAAGTGGTAATTCTGTTCTACCGATTTGTTGCACTCAACAAATAATCTACCAGATTTTGGGCTGCCTTCATGTTTTCAAATGATTTTGGTAACCGACTGTTTCCAATGTATTCGTTGTACAACCACGGATCGCCAACGGCCAGCACTTTCCCTTTTCCATAGGTAGTTTCGGCCATCAGGATATTTTTCCCATCGGTCAGTACAGGTTTGGCCGTTTTACTAAGCTTAATGCCGGCCACTTCTTTCATGTAAATTTTCTTCACTCCTCTAAACAACGGATGATTTGGGAGGTTTGTCTCTGCACCCATTTCCCAGTTGTGATTAGTCACCGGATTTAAGGTTTCCGGAATGAAGTGAATACCAAAAGTTTCCGCAAGTTGGTTCAGATGAGTGAATTCACAATTGGGACCATCGTTGGCCATCAAAAGCAGTACGCCGCCATTCTGCACCCAATTTTTAATCACCTCAATGTCTTTTGGTAAAATATAATTGGGATGCGGATTCTCTGAGGTTGTATCCGGATCGACTATGATATAAACATCCAGATAACCTAAAGCTGCCGGAGTAGGTGCCTGGGCAATGGTTCTCAACTCAGCGCCTTTGGCCTTGAAAACATTACCCAATTGGGAAAAACCACTGTTCAGCGTATCGTTCCAGGTGTAATGATAAATCTCGCCCTTCTTGTTATGCTCACGGTTAAACCAGTTGTCAAGGCCGACTACCGGACGTTGCGATACAACATGTTTTGCCAGTTCGAGCGGAAGCTTCTTAAGCGCTTGGTTTGCCAATGAAGCAACTTTCTGAGCACCTTTTACTTTCAAATGTGTATCATCCTGTCGTCCGTTGGGATAACGATCGGTGGGAGATGTCCACAGATACAGCTCTTTCGCTTTTTCCGGGCCCATCGACTGCACCATTTTTCGCGTGAGCTTTTCCATGTCGATTAATGGGACATTCATTTCTTTTGCTACCTGACGCATGGCTACCGGATAATCCTTGTGCGTGTCAAGCAACTTTCCGTTCTCATCGAATTTCCGGCGAACGATGGGAGTCAATAAAACAGGTATAGCGCCTTTCTTTCTACTTTCTGTGATGAATCTTTTCAGATTATCGGAATAACTGCCGAAAGGAACCGTATAACGCGTGCTGTCCTTTATTTTTTCGTCATTGTGCCCGAACTGGATGAAAAGAAAATCTCCGGGTTTCAGGCTGTCGAGAACCACCTGCCATCTACCTTCGTCGATGAAACTTTTGGTACTACGCCCGTTCACCGCATGATTGTGAATCTTCACACCGTCATCGAAAAATTGGTGAAGGACTTCTCCCCATCCGGTTTCCGGAAAGACCTCGGCTTTCTTATTAGCCATGGTTGAATCGCCAATGGTATAAAGCTGGATAGTGTCCTTCCGGACGGAACCACTTGTCCAAATCAGGGCCAATAATACTGTCAGTAGTTTAATATTCATGAGAATAAGTTTTTTATGAATTACCTTATTCGCTGATTTTTACATTGCCTGCATCAACATCTTTACCCAAAACATACAAGCTGTCGGATTTCACCGAAGGATCCAATTTGATGTCCATTTTACCAGTTCTTTTTCCATCTACTGTGATGAGTGGTTCGTTCGAATTGGAAAGCTGCAACCCATTAGCTGATACATTCTTTGAGTTATAGAAAGAAGCTGCCGGGAATTTTTTTGTTTTCAGGTTCAGATTTTTGATGGTTACACTGTCAGCATCCATGCAGAACAGACCGTGCTCGGCTTCCATCGTCAGGTTTTCCATGGTAACATTCTGCAAATTCATCTCGGGTAATCCCTGCAAATAGATGGCCTGCTGTGCGCCACGACAAACGATATTTTTTATAACAATGTCCTTGAATTGCGGCGTGGTGATGGAAGGTTTCGGAAAGCTTTCATCAATTTTGGTTTCATCTTTTTTGTTTTGCATAATTTCCGAAACCGATTGACCGCTGTAGTACATGTTAAACGAAATGGCGTTGCTCGGAATGTTAATCATATCGATGTTGGAGATATAAATCTTCTCCACTACGCCACCACGTTCGCGGTTGCTTTTGAAACGCAAACCAGCGTCAGTACCAATAAAGGTACAATCGGATACATGCATATTTTTTACACCGCCCGACATTTCACTACCTACAGTGAAACCACCATGTCCATGGAAAACGGTACAGTTTTTCACGATCAGATTTTCAGTGGGCATGTTGCGTTTGCGACCGTCTTCATCTTTACCCGATTTGATACAAATGGCATCATCGCCTACATCGAAGGTACAGTTATACACTGCACTGTTTTTACACGATTCAATATCGATACCATCACCGTTTTGAGAATACCACGGATTTCTTACATCTACGTTGCGAACCGTAAGGTTTTCACACATTAACGGATGAAGGCACCACGCCGGTGAATTCTGAAATACCGGTCCATCGAGCAAAACGTTCTTGCAGCTCACCAGGCTTACCATAACCGGGCGGAGGAAATCCTTAATTTCCTGGAACTGCTCAACAGTTGTGAAGTTGCGCGGAACATTCATGTCGCTCAGTTCGGCTCCCTTCTTAAAGCTTTCGGAAGGATACCAGGTTTGATTGTCTTTATCAACTACTCCTCCCGAAGCAACCAGCTCTTTCCATTGCGAGGCGGTCAGTTTTGAGCGTTTTACCTGTCGCCATGCGTCACCTGAACCATCATAAATACCGTCGCCGGTGAAAGCGATATTCTGCAAATCTTTTCCATAGATTGGTGAAAGACAGCGCATCGTATTCAGCCCTTCGAAACTTGTATTGATTAACGGATACAAATCTTTGTTCGTGCTGAAAATGACCAGTGCACCTGCGTCAGCATGCATGTTGATGTTGCTTTTCAGTATGATCGGTCCTGTCAGCCATACCCCACGGGGAATTACAACCGTTCCTCCACCTTTCTCCGATACATTTTTTATGGCGTCGGCGAAAGCCTGCGTATTCAATGTCTGCCCGTCTCCAACGGCTCCGAAATCGGTTATGGAAACCTTGTAATCGGGAAATGTGGGCACCACAATGTGGGGCATTTGAAATTCCAGTCCATCATAAATATTGTCAGACTCCAACTTCGGTGCTGGTTTTTCGCTGCAGGCAAATAGCACCATCAAAACCAGTGAAAGACTTATTCTCGTTAAACCAGCAATCATTCTCATCTTCATCGTATTTATGTTAGTTCAGTTTATTACTATTTATCTGTTTCAGTCCGTCAAAAACCAGCCGGGCCACTTCTTTTGCTCCGGCCGGTTGAAAATGGGTATTGTCGTGTTGCCCATCAGGATATGCTTCATAAACGCCGGCCGGGAGGTTCATGAAATAGTTCTCTGTCACATAATCTTTACCCTTCCGGGAGAAAAAATCCATCGACATCTGATTCAAATCAATGAGGTCAACATGGAGTTCTTTTACCGCTTCCTTCATCGCATCCGGGTAACCGCCATGTACATTTTCCAGGTGACCATCCACCCACGGATAATTCCGGGCCACCGGAGTAATCAAAACAGGTATTCCGCTTTTTTCGCGGGTCTGATTAACGAAGAGTCGCAGAAATTCGGCGTAACCCTGAAGGTTGACGTAACGTTCCGGTTTATTTTCTGCGGCATCGTTGTGCCCGAACTGCATCAGAACCAGATCGCCCGGTTTGATTTGGTTGTAGACTTCCCGCCAGCGTCCTTCCTGAAAGAAAGTACGTGTACTTCGCCCGCCTTTGGCCCGATCGTCAACCACTACGCTATCGGCGTTAATCAGGTGGCCGACCAGTTTCAGACTGTCCTTTGCCAGGAAGGGTTGGAATACCTGTCCCCATCCTGTAATCGGAAACCGCTTGCTGGAATAATCATCCTCCAGCGCATAATTGGCAACTGTCGAATCGCCAATGATCCAGACTTTACAAATCTTTCGTTGTTTCTCCTCCTTCTTTTTCCCGGTGCAGGAATTGGTTACCGGGAGCAGGACAAGGAGCAGCAACAGGATTTCTACTTTCAGTATTCTACTTCTTCCTTGCATGTTATTTTGTTAGTTTTTGAATTCGAAACCAGTCAATATCGGCGTTGCCGGCGTCATTGGTTTTTCCGTCACGGAGAGCGAAAAAACCAACTTTCGCACCAATCCAGCGGCCGGGCACTGCCTGAAAACTGTCTCCGGCATCGGTGAATTTTTTTCCGTCAGCACTAAAACTGAACTGACAGATAGCACCTTTTTGCACTTTCACCCGAAACCAGATGGTGTCGCTCGTAAACTTTTGTTGATAAAGCTCTTCTTCAGGTCCGTCTTTAGGTGCGTTCACACATCGAATGACCCTGACAACCAGCTTTCGATCTACCTGCTTCAGCGAGACATACTGATAGTTTTCTCCCATTATCACCAGACCTGTTTCTTCACCGTCGGCCCGGTGGTGGAAGGTTAGCTTTGCAGTAGCCATAAATTCCTCAGCGGGAAATTTCTGCAGAAGCAGATTGGGAACTGACCAGAAATTCACAAAACCGTCGGGTTTTGAAATACAGTTCAATCGATAGAATCCCAGCCTTCCGGAAGGAAAACCCCAAGTGATTTGCGGATTGGCGTGCCATTGCCACTGTAATCCAAGTGAGGGTTCGTTGAATTCGTCACTTTCCGGCGGGGTAACAATAGGCCAGGATTGACTTATATTCGGCTTTCGGTAGGTTTGAACCGGCTCTCCGATTCCGTTGCCATCCTTATCGACACCCATTACAGGCCAGTCATTTTTCCAGGTCATTGGTTCCAACAGCACATCGCGGCCGTAAGCTTCCTTATCCTGGAAATGGATGAACCAGTTTTCGCCGGAAGGCGTATCGACCCATGCGCCCTGATGCGGGCCGTTAATATCGGTTGAGCCTTGTTCGAGAACAACTTTGCTTTCGTACGGACCAAAAACATTTTTAGATCGCAGCACAAGTTGCCATCCGGTGGTCACACCGCCGGCCGGAGCAAAAATGTAGTAATAGCCGTTTCGTTTATAGAATTTCGGTCCCTCCACTGTCGGGTTGTCCGAATGCCCATCGAAAACCACGACATCGTCGCCTGTTAGTTTCGTTCCGTCAGGAGCCATTTGAGAGACGACCAGAATGCTTTTTACACCGGCGCGGCTTCCTGCAAAAGCATTAACCAGATATGCTTTGCCATCATCATCCCAAAGCGGAGAAGGATCGATCAGTCCTTTTCCGGCTTGCACCAGAACCGGTTCCGACCATGGGCCTTTCGGTTCTTTGGCTTTGATGAGATAAATGCCATAATCCGGATCGGGGTAATAGATGTAGAATTCCCCATCGTGATAACGAATACACGGAGCCCAAACGCCATTACCATGTTGCGGTTTATCGTACACATCGAAAGGCGGTTGCTTGGGCAGGGCATAAGCTATCAATTCCCAGTTGACCAAATCTTTCGAATGCAGGACGGGCAGCCCCGGAATACAGTTAAACGATGAAGTCGTCATATAAAAATCATCGCCTACCCGCACCACATCCGGGTCGGAGTAATCGGCATGCAACACCGGATTTTTGTATGTCCCGTCACCGTTATCAGCTACCCAGACTTTCGAGACAGGAAGGCTATCAGACTTTTCTTGTGCATTTGCCTGCTGAGTGTTTACTGCAAAGGCAACAAAAGCGATGAGATATATTTTGAAACGGCTGTTCATATTTGGTTTGATTTTTCGGTTGATACTTTCGCACCCTGAAATGTGATGTGCAGATCGTTTCTCAGACTTTGCAAATCAGGTAAGTCGAAATATTGGAGCACATCCGGGACCACATATGAATACCAGTCTTTTTCCATCGGATAATCCAGGATTTCCTCGTACGATTGTATGGAATGACGAATATGAATCATCTTGATTTGGTTTCGGTAAAGAGCTGCATACTCTGTTACCGGTCCGGCAGCTCCAGATGCATAAACTGTAACCTTTGGACTCTTCACTTTCGTGGAAATAAAATCAAGCAGGGTGAACATGTCGGTGACACGTTGCCCAACAATGGGTTTGCCAATGTGCAGACTGATAATGGCGTTGTGATATTCTCGATTGTAGTATTTCCACTCGTTGGCACTCTTGTTCTCCTGTGTTTCTCCAAAACCCCGCAAATCGGCCAGAACCAGAATATTGCCGGCTTGCATGTTTGCCTGGATTAATGAATCGTTGTTAGCAAGTTCCGCCTTGCCTTCTTCATATGCAAAGAGATGAACCTTCGCTGTGGCAGTTCTTTTTGTCGGTTGGTAAACCAGGCAAGGCAACGGGATTTCATTTGGAGTGCGCAGAATATATTCTTTCAGCTGATAGTCAGGATAATTTTCTTCTCCTACTTCTTCAGCATTTACCTGTTTGGTACCCGGATTGATGGCCAGCAACTGTTCTATTTTCTGCTGGTAACCGTTCAAACCATTCTCTGCTGCAAATTTTCGGCGGTTCTCTGCGAAGGCATTGGCTCGTTCCTTGTTGATTTGCTGAACATCCAGTTCGTCGGGGAACGTGCTGTTGACTTGCCCGGTGGTGGTGCAATTCAACTCCTTTTCCGTGAGAACCGAAAGATTTGGTTCGATGATAGCCGAACTATCGTTGCATAACCAACGGCGAAACCATTGTACGGCGGCCTCGCGTTTGGGTTTTGAAATGCCATGTCCGTCGTCAACAGTAACTAGTTTTACTTTGTCGTGATCTCCCAGGATGGAGTAAACCTTATTTAATTCATCAGCTGTTTCTTTGGTACCGATATAGTTGACAAAGTCATATCGCCCGGCCAGTATTTCGACGGGTTTCGGTGCAAACATGATAAGGAAGTCACCAATTTCAAGATGATCTTTTCCCTCGTATGGCATTTGTTGGCAACCGTCACCGGTTCCGTCCAGCATATAATTCAACTCGCGTCGTGCAGGATTACTGCATGGCGCCGCAACCTTAACACGGTTGTCGTATCCGACGAAATAAACGGTCTGAGCTCCACCGCCCGAGTTTCCGAGAACACCGACACGGGTAGTATCTACTTCCGGACGAGAAAGCAAATAGTCCAAACTGCAGAGATTATCATACAATTCGTATGTAACCACATTCGTTCCCACCAGATTAGCTCCTGCATTGAGTAGGGTGTGCTCGGTAGTGCTGCCGCGAAGAATGCGTTGACCGTTTTTATTGGTAAACTGAACGCGTTCTCCCTGCGAAATCGGGTCGACAGCCAATACGGCAAATCCGTTTTTGGCAAACAGAATAGCGGTTTTCTGATAGGAAACTGTTGCCTTGGAAGTCATTTCGTGCCCGCAAAAGAGCAATGCTGCAGGAAAAGGTCCTTTCCCATCAGGGATATAGAAATTGGCGGTTACATGATGGTGAGGCTGCGATTCGAACAACACGTTTTCGATTCGATAACCATCCCGCTGCAATGTTTTAGTAATTTGCGGATGTAAAGGTGTTTTCTCCGGAAAGGAGCCTAGTAAATTTCGGTATTGCTGCCGGCATTTGTCGCGATAGGACAACATACTGTCCCTGGATTGCAGTGCTTTCTGCATCTCCGCACGACGAACATCGTATTGCGCATGCATTTGCTGAAGCAGGTAGGTGCGAACTGTGTACTGGGTTTTCCAGTTCATCAGTTCATACTCCTTCTGCGCCTTCCCGTTCAGCGAAAGCATGCAAAACAAAACGATATGGAGCAGATACCGATAGTTCATTTCAATTTCCAGTTACTCAGCCCCAGAATATTTTCGATAGTATATTTTTGAGCTTGTATATCTGTTAGTTGCTTCGACCACGCAACTCGTTGTGTGGTGTCAGCACCTGGCCCATAATTATGGTACTCGGCATAGAAGGCTGTTTTGTATCGATCGGTATCGTGCCAGTTGCTCCATCCTTCAGGATTGATAAAGCTACCGAGTTCGCAGTTCATGAAAACCACATTGGCATAAGCACGCCACGGACGTCCAAGGTACACCTGTTCAATGCCTGGCGCTGCTTCGATTTTGCAATTCATGAAAACATATCCGAAAGGCTGGCCCTGTGGTGTTCTGGCGGCAGTGATAAACGAACGTTTTTTGCAAAGAATGTCGCAATCCTGGAAAACAGCGGTGGATGAACCGAAGATAAAATCGGTGGTGCCTTCGATGTGACAATCCTTGAAATACTGACGGCAATTCTCTCCTGCGGTATAGAGCGTATCCTGGTTGCCTACGATGCGGCAGTTTTTAAACACACACTGATCGCCCTGTACATCAAGTGCGACAGCTTGTCCGCGCAATCCTTCTGAATTTTCGATGGTCAGGTTTTCGAAAAGCATACCACTTCCAAGAACCTGTAACGTGTAAGATGTGAATGTATTGATGTCACCTTTCCCGGAATAATCGTCCCAGGTAATGATGGTTTTGCTGGCATCTTCACCCAGAAAATGGATATTCCGTTTATCGGCCGGAACTATAATTTTCTCTTTATAGACACCATTTTTGATGAATATCTCGGTTGTTTCATCTGTAGATGAGACAGCGTTTACGGCTTCCTGAATGGTGGTATAGTCGCCCGAACCATCAGCTGCTACTATAATGCGGTTATCTTTGTCCCTACTGCAGGAAACAAGCAAACTTCCCATCAGCAGAAGCAGCATCCAAATATGTTGTTTCTTCATTCTCATCTTGGTTTCTCGGTTACAGGTTCTCCCGGAATCCATCCGTTGAAGATGTTTTCCAGCGTATAGTTTTGCACTTCTTTGTCGGTCAACTGGTGCGACCATGCAACTCGTTTTTCCCTATTCGCGCCGGCCCCGGTATTTCTATATTCCGCGTAGGTCACTGTCTTTTCCGCTTCGGGTTTATTCCAGTTAAACCATCCTTCCGGATTGATAACATCACTCAGCTGGCATTCAATGAAAGCAGTTTTGGCATAAATGCGCCATGGACGTCCCAGGTAAACGGAATGAGCCGGAGCGCTACCGGTGATTTTACAGTGCAGGAAAACAAAGCCGAAAGGTGTGTCTTTCATGGTGCTGGCTGCGGTCACATAGCCCGGACTTTTGCAGAAGATGTCACAATGGTCGAAAATGGCGGTTGACCAGCCAAAGATGAAATCGACGGTTCCTTCGATATAGCAGTCTTTGTAGTACTGACGACTTTTTTCACCGTAAGGATAGAGCGTATCCTGAAAACCCAGAAACCGGCAGTTGTCAAAAAACACCCGGTCACCTGCAATGCGAACAGCTACTGCTTGTCCAACCGGACCTGCAGAGTTTTGGAAGGTGATGTTCCTTGCGGTAAAATCATTTCCGAAAATGAAAAAGCTGGAAGAACCGGTTGTCCCCATTTCCTCTCCAAAACGGTTTTTCTTCGATGCAAAATCGTCAAATGTGAGGATGGTGCTGTCAGCACTTTCACCAACGAACGTAACCCGGTTTTTCGAAGCAGGAAGAATTATCTTCTCTTTATAGACTCCGTTTTTAATGAAAATAGTGGTGGTTTTCTTACGGAAATCGGGAACTGCGTTGATGGCTGCCTGAACCGTGGTAAAATCGCCATCACCATTTTGCGAGACCACAAAATCATAACCATCTTTCCCTTGTCCCAAAGTCCACTGAGAGATTATCGTTAACAGGAATAATATGATCAGATATTTTTGTGTCATACATTTACCGGATTAAAATTTTTTTTGAGGAATAGCGATTGGATAAATCCTGAATTCGAACGATGTTTACTCCTTTCGGCAGTTGAGGCAACTGCAATTGCAATGTTTGCTGGTTGGTCCGAACAGAGAATAACAGAACGCCGGTTATCGCGAAAATCTGAACGCCGGTAACCACTATCGGATGCTGGATATAAAGTTCATTGGTTGCCGAATTCAGATAGATCTGTGTTTCATCGACATTCTTTTGGATATCGTTCGATGCTGTGACGACACCACCTGCATTCTCATTATTCACGATATCAGATACCAAGCTATTCAGGTATACTTCCACATTCGGATATTTTCCATCAACCGTGGTAAGTTGTGCGTCGGAAGCATTACTCGGATTCAAGCCGTTTGCCTTCTCCCAACTATCAGGCATTCCATCACCGTCAGTATCGGCTGGTGCTTCAGTTGATTTTAGTTCCGGCCAGCCGCCCACTGCCGTCTGCGTATCAATAATTCCATCGGTACTGCCGTTGCCACCGTCGGTATAAGTGGCGGTACCGGTTCGGGCATCGTGAATGATGCGTTTGTCAATCGTATCGCGAACCAGGCTGGCTCCGGCATAATCCAATACTCTCTCGTAAGCTTCCTGGGCAGTGTGTGTAGTAACAGGGGCAATATCGAATTCGGTATCCGATTTCAGATCTGCTTTCGTAACTCCCTGTGCATACGTGGTAAAAGAGGAGTGTAAATTTACTCCTTGCCAGTTATCGCCTGTTACAACCGAACTGCTTTCTGTATAATTCCCTGAGATATAAAATTTTCCGTATGTTCCGGCAGTTTGGCTGTTCGAACCATCATCCGCATAGGGCTGTATAATCCGGGCAGCTCTTGAGGAAGGTGTGGCGGGGCCGGCCTTGTAATAGTTATTGACCAGGTTGTAACTGCCGCCTTCGGCACCATAAACACTGTTTTCGTCCCAGTTGTAAATTACATTGTTTCTGAAATCAACCTGTTCAATTTCCGGTTGGTCGGTGTACCGGCTTCCGCAGAAACGAGGATTCCGGCTATCGTTATCGGCTAAAAGGTTGTGGTGAAAAGATGCTTTCTCTCCACCCCAGATACCTCCGTAACCGTGAGCTCCTTTTTCATGGATTGAGTTTCTCAGACTCTCCGATATGATACACCATTGCATAGTGAAGTTGGTGTTATCGTAGAATGAGACACACTCATCAGTCGACCAGCTTGCCGAGCAGTGGTCAATGATAATATTTTTATGATTTTTCCCTCCAAGGGCATCATTTTGTTGTTTGGCTGCGTCTCCCATCCTGAAACGCATAAAGCGGATGATTACGTTGTCAGTTTCAACGATTACGGGATAATCGCGAAGACAGATACCATCGCCCGGAGCCGTTTGACCTGCAATGGTTAGATCCTGCTTGGTAATTTTCAGGTCTGATTTCAGTTGGATAGTTCCGGAAACCTTGAATTCAATAATGCGTGGTCCGGTTTGATTTAACGCATACCGAAGAGAACCTTCGGAATAGTCGTCGTTAAGATTGGTCACATAAATCACCCGTCCGCCACGACCACCGGTGGTAAATTTCCCGGCTCCTTCTGCTCCGGGGAAGGCCGGTAAATCATTGCTCTGTGATGTTGCCAGGATAGGTAATAGCATCAACAACAGGCAAAGAAAGAAATATGGTATTCTATTCTTCATTTGTCAGTAATGAAACGGGTGTAATGTCTCAGAAATGGATTGTTAGGGAATTGAATGGAGTGCTCCCATACACTCGTAGTTTTGAGATTCCGAAGCTCCGTACTTTAAAGAGTACGGAAGCTTCGGTTCTCATTTCATCATTATTTTAAATCGCTTGGTTATTCCGCAAGGGAATGACTCTGTTCAATTCTTTTATTGAGCAGGAAGCCATCTTGGGTCACCAACTTTGTTATCAATCAGTGTTTGATCGCTGACAGTGAAGTCACCATTAGCAGCATCGGCAAATCCCGGATCAAGCGTTGTGTAATTGCTTGAATTGTCAATTAAAACAGTACCGTTTACGGTGTAATAACCGGCAGCATTGAAATAATTGTTGTAAGAACAAGCGGGCTGCGATGTTGATGATTGATTAGAGTATACTGAAATACCCATTTCAGCCAGAAGGTTATTTTCAGACGTGATCTGGTTCAGACTCCAGCGAACATAGAACAACCGCTTGGTAGAAGATGTACTGTTCATTACGTCATACAAAGTACAATGATTCACGTTGATAACTGGCGTGTTGGTTCCGTCATCATAGGTATTTCCTTTTGTACCACCGTCCATGCGGATAAAATCACGGGCATTCAGTGTTGCACAGTAGTTAAATGTGCTATTGCTGATAGTAAGATCTGCCACATAGGATTTACGGAAATCGATGAAATCACCACCACTGTTATACACATTGCTAACGATACAGTTATCAACGACTATTGAATCGGTTTTAAACTGTGAACCTCCATCTGAGATGAAAGATTTGTCGTAGGTGTCAATCGTACAACCAGTCAGTGTTAACGACCCCAAAGTTGCAAAATCAACTGTACTGTACTGAATAGCAGAGCTAAGGGTAACTTCTGTATTCGTTGAGTCGGTGTAAGAACCATTCAATACGAGGCCGTTAAGGACCACTTCTGTGGCTCCGTCGGAGATATTAAACTGGTTGTGGAGAATCGGAGGATCGTATGGAAAAACAGCCTTGATTGAAATGGACTTATCAAGTGTAATGGTCCCGGCAGATACGGTATAATCTCCGGGGTACAATGCCAAGACATCTCCGTCCTTGGCGGCTGCAATCACTTTGCTAAGCGTATCGGTTGGATAAACTGCTGTGGCATTACCTATGTCAACCAGTGTTGTAAATTCCATTGTTCCACGAATTTTGGTTCCGTTGTACAGTACCACTGTATAGGCGGTTTGATCGGTTAAACCGGTAATTGTTGCTACACCATCAGTTTTTTCCTGATCAGTAATTGGTCTATTGATATCGCCTGGATTAATAACAAAGTTTGTTACCGCGCTTCCTGCCGGCCATGTCAAAGTTACACTGGTGGCATGGATATCAGTGGCAGGCAGTGATTCAAAGATATTTTCCGGATCGGTTTTGAAGGTAACCATTGTCCACTTCGATTCAGAGATGCTGTCGCTGATACCTTTCAGTCTGGCTGAATAGCGGGTATTACCGTCAAGCGTTGCATTGAATGAATTTTGACCAGCCGGGATGGTATCCGTTTCAACAATGGACGTAAAAGCCAAACTATCCTGGCTGATTTCCATTACGTAAGATGATGCGTCGCCGCGTTCATCCCAGGTAAATTCGGCAGTTGTCATATTTCGAATTCTTACATCGAAATTGAGCGGAGTGAATACCCTTCCGAAATTCAGTTGATCTAATACCGGGGGAATGTTGTCTTCGCATGCCACAAAGATCATGGAGAAGAGCCCGATAATGAGTGCTAAATTTATATACTTCTTTTTCATAGAATTCAAATTATTAATAACCGTAATCATTGGTTAACTTACCGTTGCTGGCATCGATAAATACCTGCCAGATTGGCCAGTACTCGTGTGCATCTGGATCCTGTGCGTAGATGGATTCAATTTTTGTGTCTACCAGGTTGCTTGGATCTGCCCATGATGAATTGTATGCATAGTCGGCCGACTTGTCATCCGTCTCGCCCCTGTTCAAACCATACATCTTCAGGGTGACTCCGTCCTCAGCATAGTCGTAATATATTTTCGAAGGAACATCAGCATATTCGCCAGTCCGGTCTCTGAGGTTATACATTTTGGTTTTTGCCTCGTCTAAATTGGCTTTGAGAAGGTTCCAGCGAATCAACGATTCTTTTCTTACCATTTCGCCACAGAACTCCAGCTTGTTTTCTTTCACAATGGCATTGAACATGGCATCTTTGGTGGTTAAACCATCGACATATGCATCCACTTCCTGAGGCCACTCTGCTGCATCAAAAGCCCTTTCCCGAATCATTTTCAGATATGGAGCAGCAGCAGAAGGACCACTCAGTTCGTTTGCTGCTTCGGCTGCCATCAGGATAACTTCGGCATAGCGCATGTAGATTTTATTGACACCATCGTCATTGGTAGAAGTAACACGGCGATTTGTCATCCATTCGTAACGATATTTTCCGAAGTACCAGGTATCAATGTCTGAAAGCTCCTGCTTCGCGATACCGGTGGTTTTATCAGCCGTACCCCAAGAATAGGGGACACAGGTCACGTCGCGACGTGTATCATTCGAATTGTAATCGTAGTACATAAATGGGAGCGGTCCGGCCTGACCTCCTTTAGCCTGTCCAGTGTATTGGTCCTCACTTTTATGAGGCACGGCAAAGGTAAAGAGCATACGTCCACGTCCGTCGGCAAAAGGAATCTCCCAAAGAGACTCACCGCCGGCAGTGATAACATCGTTACAATTATTCTTGAAAACGGTTTCGAAAGAAGATTCCAGATGGCAGGTTCCACTGTTGATCACATCCTGGCATTCCTGTAAGGCAATGGGATATAATTTATCTACAGACAAATCTGGATCGTTACTCTTGTGGATCCCGTCGGGGTATTGAGAATAACCGGCAGCATCCATGCACAAACGGGCGCGGAAACCTTTAACAAATGCTTTATTTATGTGTTCAACATCTTTGGTGGCACTGGATTCATTTGGCCAGGCAACCAAGGTTTCAGCTTCACCCAAATCAGCGATCAGTTTTCTGTAGATTGAATCACGGCTGGTTTTGGGAAGATAGAGTGTTTCAGTTGAAATTGGCTCAAACCTCGCAGGAACATCACCCCAGGCTTTCACCAGGTCGGCATAATATACAGCCCGCAAGGTCAATGCTTCACCGAGCAGTTGTCCCATATCTGTTCCCGGTTCGGGATTACCATAGGTTCTGATACCTTTAATACACATATTGGCCCTTTCAATACCTTCGTACATTTTTGCCCAGGCATTGGTGGGTGCATTCATTTGTGAATTAGTAGCAGTAGGTGCATACACACATAAATCGGCCTTTCCATCAGGGTATTTTTCCGAAGAGTTATACCATTCTACGTCAGTATTCATGCCATACCAGGGAAGATATCGGCCACGGTAAGAGTTTGTTTCTCCAAAGTCGATTTTGATACCATCGACTGCTCCTTTGGCTAAATCATATGTCGAAAAGATGGTCGATTCATCCATCGAAGATTTTGTAGGTGCATCGAGATAGTCTTTGCTACACGAGGTAAAGGCACCCGCAATAAATATGATTGCTATATAGATTATATTTTTCATATTCAATATCATAAGGCAGGTTAAAAATTAAGATTCAAGCCAAATACAATCTGTCTGCTTCTTGGGTAAGCGGAATAATCCACACCTGGAGTAAGCGGAGTATTGCGTCGTGTTGAGACCTCCGGATCGAAACCGGAATAATTCGTCAGTAGGAACACATTATAACCAGTCACATAAAATCTCAGACTCTTTACATTGATTTTCTGTGTCAGGTTTGAGGGCAGGGTATAACCCAGTGTCAATGTACTCATACGGAGGAATGAACCGTCTTCCACTGCCCAGCTACTGAATACAAATTGTTTTACGTAGGGAGACCACATGGTTGTATTGGCATTCATGGTAGCCAGTGTGGACGGATCAGTTACCAGACTACCTGTAGCTGCATCGATATTGGTCCAACGTTTACCATCAGCCATAATATCAATCATGTTACGATACTGATAGCGCTGGGTTGCCTGGGTGTATTCAATTTTGTTGGCATTGTAGATATTATTGCCATAGCTCCAGTTGAATACTGCAGAAAGGTCAAAATTGTATACCCGTCCGTTCAGTGTCAAACCACCGGTATGTTTTGGGTTGGCATCACCAATGATTTTGCGGTCGTCGGCATTGACCACATTATCGCTGCCAGTTATATTTTTCAGTTTCATTACACCAGGGGCAAGATCGCCGACCACTTCTGAATCGTCGACCACACCATCCTTTAGTACCCATTTTTTGGTAGATGCATCATATCCCTGGAAATCGGATACTTCATAACGTCCATCTGAAACATAACCATACATTTCACCGACAGAACCACCCACAGCAATCCAGTAATCATAACCAATATCGGTTGAAGCCCAGCCTGACGATTCGCCGAAGTCATCCATTACACCCAATGATTTGATTTTATTGCGGTTGAAACTGATGTTGAAGTTGACGTTCAATCCGAAGTTTTTCTTGTCCAGTGCCACCCAGTTTAATGAAACTTCCATACCCTTATTCTCGGTTTCACCCATATTGCGGTACTGATAATCGTAACCTGTTCCGGCTACCGGGAATTTAATCAGAAGATCCTTGGTATTATTCAGATATGCTTCGAAAGAACCGTTCAAGCGGCTATTGAACAGGGCAAAGTCCAAACCTACGTTACGGGTATAGGTTGTTTCCCATTTTAAGTCGGGATTAGCCATGGTTTTGGATGGAGACCAATATTTAGAAACCTGATCAATCCAGGCAGACGTATTTGATGCAAATGATTGAATTAGCTGTCCAGACGGAATATTGTTATTTCCGGCAGTACCGTAACTAAGTCTCAGCTTCAGATCGTCTAACCACGATTGTGTCCCCTGCATAAATCCTTCCTGTGAAATTCTCCAGGCAAAGGCAGCCGATGGAAAGTATCCCCAACGGTTGTTCTTAGAGAACTTACTGGAACCATCGGCGCGGAAAGTAGCGGATAAAATGTATTTGTTTTTGTAATCGTAATTGAGACGACCAAAGAATGAAAGCATTTTATCATCCGGACTATAGTAATTGTCAGTTGAGTATGGTGTTCCTTGCGTAGTCAGTTTAAAAGCCTCTTTTGACGTAAACTGTTTTGGGAAACCTTGAATCACACTAGTCAGATCGTTACTTTGCGTTTGCAGGATTTCTTCACCTAACAATAGCTTCAGGGTATGATCCTCACCCAGGAATTTTTTGAAGTCGTAATTCAGGGTATTGGTATTTCTGACACGCTGACGTTTCTCATTTTCCAGAGTAACAGCCGGCTGTCCCTGATAATCTGATGCAGGTACATTGTATACATAGTAGGTTGTTAAACCATAGAAGCGATTGCTGGTATAGTCATAAATATCCAATCCTACATCCGATTTAACTTGCAGGTTTTGTATGGGTTCCCATGCAAAACTACCGGCCATATTGTATTGTTTCCGGTATTGTTTTCTATCGTTATCGTTTGTGGCAGTAATCGGATTAATCAAATAGCTGTATACACTGGCATCAGTTGCTGAAGAAGCCAGGCCTTGTAACGGAACAGGCGTATAAACAACACTGTGTTTCAGTCGTGAATCGGCAGAAGATACTTCGTTCTGCTCGTTGGTTCCACTACCATCGATTTTCGTATCAGAGTAACGGAATGAGTAAGAAAGCTGAACTTTTTTATTTGGATTGTGATTCAACTTGAGTGACAGGTAATCACGATTGAAGCCCGAATTCATCATGATTGCTTTCGTATTCACATGAGCATAGTTAAAAGCGTAGTTGAATTTCTCGGAACCACCCCGAATGCCTAAGTCATGATGAAACGTTTGTCCGGTCCGGCCAAAAATCTGTTTTTGCCAGTTGTTTCCAACTTTTCCTTTATACTGGTCAATATCCTGGTATGCACCAAAATATTTGGTATATGAATCAAGCTTATCAATCCCGTCATTCAACACAGTATATTCGTACTGCCATTTTACATAGTCTTCCGGATTTAACACATTAAGCGTTTTTTCAATCTGGCTGAACGCGAGGTAAGTGTTGTAAGAAACAGAAACTTTACCCTTTTTTCCGCTTTTAGTTGTGATGATGATTACACCGTTGGCACCACGAGAACCATAAATAGCCGTTGATGATGCATCTTTCAGTACGTCGATCGATTGGATATCGGAAGGTGCAATGTCCGAAATGCTGCTGACAGGAAATCCGTCAACAATAAACAGCGGGGAATTATCCTGTGTAATGGAACCTCCACCGCGCACCCGGATGTTGACCTGAGCATCAGGAGAACCTTCAGTAGAAGTTACCGTTACCCCTGCCAGTTTACCGGTAATAGCTTCAGCAGCACTCGAAACCGGAATTTTTTGCAAATCCGATCCCTGAACGGAAGCAACAGAACCGGTGATATCGCGTTTTTTCACGGTTCCGTAACCGATAGCAACTACCTCATCGAGTTCCTGTGAACTGACGGCAAGTTTTACGTCGATTACACTTTTCCCTTTTACCAGGACTTCCTGAGGAGCATAACCAATGAAGGAGAATTCCAAAGTTGCGTCGGAAGGCACACTTAATGTGTAATTTCCATCCGGATCTGTAATTGTTCCGTTGGTTGTTCCCTTAACCACAACATTGGCACCTGGGATACCTTCGTTGGTTTGGGCGTCGGTCACTTTACCCTTGACAGTAATGTTCTGTGCAAAAGCACTTGTAGTAACCATTAAAAGTAGACCCAATAATAGAATGCCTACGCGGGACATGTGTTGGCGTAGTCCTTTCTCTTTTACTTTTTTAAAGTCTGTCATACTTTGATTAGGATTTAATTAGTGATTCATTTCTAGGCTTGCAAGAATGAACGGACCTACCCCTTTTGGATCATTATCACGGGTAGGTTCATTGATATAATATTCATAGGATCCGTCACGATAGGGGGTACCACCCAACCCGGCAACTGCACAAACATCCGTTAGACTGATGGTGCCGTTGACGTTGCTTTTAATGAAATGATTGAGGATACCATTGTAGCCTTTTTCGGCAACAGCACGGTATTTCTGATCGATGTATTGTAAGCGGGTGGCTTTTAGAAGTGTATAAACAAACATGCATGAAGCTGAAGATTCAAGATAATTTCCTGGAAGGTTGCCTTTATCGAGAACCTGGTACCAGAGACCGGATTTGTCATCCTGGTATTTCTGGATTCCGGATGCGACCTTGTTTAATATGGCAATTAGTTTTTGTCGTTCCGGATGATTTTGTGGGATGTAATCGAGTGCATCCACCAAAGCCATGGCGTACCATCCCATGGCGCGTCCCCAAAATTCAGGGGAACAACCAGTCTCAGGATTAGCCCATTTTTGTTCTTTGCTTTCATCCCAGCCATGGTAGTATAATCCTTTTTCGGCATTGTAAGCATGTTCGTCCACAATGATAAACTGCCGGATGACATCACCGAAATCTGCCGGTTCATCAAAAACGGCACCGAACTGCGCGTAAAACGGGGAGCCCATATACAATCCGTCCAGCCACATTTGGTTGGGATATCTTTGCTTATGCCAGAAGCCACCTTCGGATGTACGTGGTTGATCTTTTAACTGATCGCGTAAAATAAAAATGGCTTTTTTGTAACGCTCGTCATGTGTTTTAGCATACAGGTCGAACAGAAATTTGCCGCTGTTGACTTTATCAATGTTAAAGTCACTTTTTTTGTAGCCACGAATAGTACCATCATCGCCGATGAAGTCGTCAGCATAGGATTTGGCATACCGGTAGTACGAGTCGTTCCCAGTTTCTTCCCATAGTCTCATCATCGACATGGCAATGAGACCACCTGTGTAGTTCCATTTACCTTTCGGATCGAAATCGACTGTTGAAGCGTTTGGGAAATGCTGCATTTCTGAATCGGCCATGCGAATAGCCATCTTCAGTCCGGTGCTTACAGCCGGTTTTTCGGCCGTGTGGCATTGAGAGAAAGCAACACCGGATAAAATCATCAAGAGGATTTTTCCGTTGATTCCTGTTAGTTTCATTGTAAAAGGTTGGTTGGCAGTCAAAAAATATAATCCTGTTAAAACAGGATGCTTACAAGGATCGTCAGTGCAACTACTAACCCGACTGTTATTAGCCCGATAAGCCAGGTAAGTTTTTTTAAATCTTGTTGCATGTCGTCCATCGATTAACTGCCGGTTTGTTTTGTTTTCGAAAGTACTGGGAAACATTCGGGTAATGATTTAATTACTTCCCAAAGAGGATAGTTGTGTTTCCCCGGGCGGGAAATATTTCCCAAAACAGGGGGTTTCTTTTCCCAAAACGTGAGTGTGGATGGAATCTATTTGAATTATATGTATTGATATACAGGTAGGTGTGTAGGGATTTTCTTACCCGCCTCAGCGGGATGTCCCGCAGGCATGAATTCGATGTTTTCGACATGGGGATTTGGTACTTTAATGGAGAATAGAATGTAAAAACTGCCTGCTCTTTACCTTTGATTTTACGTGTGCTTTTCTTTGTGAGGGGATAAAACCTCTTAATAAAGTGAACACGAAATGTCTTTATCTCTGGTTATACTCAGTCGGCTGATGCCTCCTGTTTCTGTTTAAACTCTGTGGCATTCATCCCATATTGAAGCCTGAAGCATTTACGAAAGTGTGACAAATCTTTGAAGCCTACTGCATACGCGATTTCACTGACCGTCATTTTATCCTGAACAAGCAATTGCGAAGCCCGCTTCAGGCGGATACTTCGAATGAACTCTTTTACCGTCATGTCGGTCAGCGCATGTAATTTCCGGTAAAGTTGCATTCGGGAGACACCAACCTCCAGCGCAAATCGTTCGATATCGAGTTCGGTATCCGAGATGTTTCGTTCCACTGCTTCCACCGCTTTTTGAAGGAATTTTTCGTCGGGCGACGAAATCACAATGTTTCGGGGTTGCAGTGTAATTTCACCGGAGTATTTTTCTTTCAGTGAATTGCGAACCGCAAGCATATTCTCCACCTTGGTCTGCAAAATGGCCAGATCAAAGGGTTTGGTGATGTAGTCATCAGCGCCGGCCGACAGACCTTTTATCTCATGTTCTTTCGAATGCAGGGCGGTCAGCAGTAAAATCGGGATATGTGATGTCCGCTCATCTTCCTTCATTTTTTTACAGAATTCAAAACCGTCCATATCGGGCATCAGTACATCACTTATAATGACATCAGGGATCGCCTCCAAAGCAATTTTCCAACCTTCCTTGCCATCGCGCGCCTGAATCACTTGATATTTTGCAGCAAAATGACCGGCAATCAGGTTTCTGACATCCGGATTGTCCTCCACTACCATCATAATTTCCGAATGACCGTTTTCATGTGAAATGGTATTAGGGACAGAATTTCCCGGGGCTATGCTTTTCTTATCATCACTAGTTTGTTCAATGGATGCAGCACCATTCACTTCTTTTTCAAAAGGAATACGCACAGTAAACTTGCTGCCGCTTCCTGGTTTACTGACTACGAAGATCTTTCCTTTATGCAATTTGACCAATTCTTTCACGAATGCAAGACCAATTCCTGTTCCGGTTTGTTCCTCTTTTTCATTGGATTGGAAGAATCGGTTGAATATTCTGGATGTATTGTTCTGAGAAATCCCTTGTCCGGTATCCCGAACAGATATTTCGATGTAGGCTTTATCCGGATTATCAGTCGACAAATCGGTTTCCTCCGCATCGAAAATCAGGGAAAGATTGACCGTGATTTTACCTCCTTTATCGGTAAATTTAAATGCGTTGGAAAGTAGGTTGTTCAGGATCTTTTCCAGTTTATCGGCATCGAATTGGGTAATTAGCCTTTTTTTCAGTGGATTGTATCGAAGATTAATCTCCTTTTCCACGGCATAATTATCGAACGAATGGACAACTTCAGCCACAAAACGTACGATATCTCCCTGTGAAAGCTCCAATTTCAGGTTTCCCGACTCTAGCTTGCGGAAATCGAGCAATTGATTGATGAGTCGGTTCAGGTGCGTGGTATTCCGGTACATAACATCCAGATAGGACTTAATGTCACGTGGAGGCAAATCCTCATTGATTAGTTTTTCTAATGGCGCCAAAATGAGTGTTAACGGCGTCCTGATTTCGTGCGAGATATTGGTGAAGAATTTCAGTTTGAGATTATCGAGCTCCAGTATTTTACGGGCTTTCATTCGTTCGAGAACCAGCTCGTTCTTGATCTTTTCGCGATAGATGAAAAAACGGATGAGTAAATAGATGAAAATACCAATAATAAACACGATGATGGTGCGGAACCAGATGGTTTTCCAAAACGGCGGCAAAACCGTTAAATGAATTTGCAGTTGGTGGTCGTCACCGGTAATTCCCGGCACCACTCGTTTAATATGTAGTGTATATTCGTCAGGATCGAGATTCGTATATGTGGCTGTTCTGGTGGTAGCGGGTTCGCTCCAGCCCTTGTCGAAACCTTCGAGGTAATAACTGTACATGTTGCTGGTGCTGTTCACATAGTTTAGTGCAGCAAATTCCAGTGTGAATACATTCTGGTCATAATCCAGCACAAGGTGGTTGGTTTCCGAGATGCTCTTGGTCAGGATGGCTTTTTTCCCGGAGCTGACGTTTACTTTTTTATTGAATACCTTGAGCGAAGTGAGTACAATTGGGACATCATTATCGTCAACTTTTACTTCGGAAGGGTTGAAAATATTGAAACCGGAAATACCTCCAAAAAGCAAGTTTCCATTCCTGGCTTTGTATGCTGCACCGTAAGTGAACTGGTTATTCAACAATCCGTCTTTGCTGGTGTAATTTTGGAAAACGTTTGTTTCCGGATCGAATTTTGACAAGCCTTTGGATGTACTGATCCACAGTTTCTGATTATTATCTTCCAGAATACACAACGATTGGTTATTGGCCAGACCATCTTTGGTATCGTAATAACGAATGGGGCCCTTAGTCCGTGAGTAAAGTGCAATTCCTCTGTCCAGGGTCGTCAACCAGCAGCGTCCCTGCGAATCTTCGAGAAACGACTGAGTATGTTCATTGTATCGGGTGATGTGCTGGTTTTTCGGATTGTAAATAACAATTTCATCGGAGGTTCCCAGCCAGATATTCTGATGGGAATCGATTTTTATCCAACGAACAAAATCGTGCCCGGCCAGACTCGGGTAGTGAATAAATTTCTTTGTGTATGGATTAAAACAGTCCACTCCACTCATGGTACCTACCCATATAAATCCTTTATCATCCTGAACCAGCGAAAATACTTTATTATCGGAAAGACTTCCTGAGTCGGAGGGGTCATTCTGATAGTGGGTTATCTTTCCCGACTTAAGATTTAAAACGTCGATTCCACCCAGGAAGGTACCAATCCAGAGATTTCCCTTGTGGTCGTCCATAAATGCCTTGATACAATTTCTTGAGATGGAGTTAGGGTCGTTGTCATCAGTCATCAGGTATGTATAGGTTTCCGTATCCGGATGATAAATATTTACACCGCCATCTTCGGTACCAATCCAAATGTTTTTTTGAGGGTCAATCCACAGAGCATAAATAATTCCGCTGTTCAGGTATTTGTGACTTTTGTCGGATGGGTGAGCTCTGAAATTATGAAATACCTGTTTACTTTTGGCGAGTAGATTGAGTCCGCCTCGGGTTCCAATCCATGTTTCGCCCCGTTTATCATTCAGGATATCGAGAACCGAGTTATTGATCAGGCTCGAATATTCCCGGTCATCATGACGATAGAACGCCGAACTTCCTTTGGTTTTGTTATAGATATAAATACCTCCACGGGTTCCTATCCAGTAGTTGCCAAAGGCATCCACCGAGATAGAACGAACAGTTTCAGTCCTGTCAATTTCCGGTTTCAGGATTAACGGTTGCACTGCCATGGTCACCGGATTAACAATAAAGGCGCCATTTGAATAGGTTCCGATCCACATATTTCCGTCCGGTGCATGGAAAATTTCCCAAATCTCATCAGTAGGCCCTTTTTTCAGCGGAAGCTGTACCGGTTCAATAATATGTTTATCGGGATTGACAATGAATACGCCGTTATTTGTCCCGGCCCAAATATTTCCGGCATTGTCGAACTGAAGTACGCGAACATGTTCTCCCTGAAGGGAATAAGTTTGGTTGCCCGAAATCCACTGCAACGGTTTCACATTTCCCAGACTATCAATAATCAGAATGTTGTTGTTGGTGCCAAGCCAAAGGTTTCCCTGAAGATCTTCCTGAATATCGTTCACCGAAATATCCCTTGCCTTGAAAAACGGATTGTTTTTAAAGGGATGATGAAAGCACTCTTTTTTTCTGTCGTAGGCATTCAACCCGCCGTTTTCTGTACCCACCCAGAGAGTTCCCTTGTGATCCTCGAAAATAGTGCGGACCAGTTGCCCCTGCAAACTTAAGCTATCATCCTGCGAATGCTGAAAGTTGGTAAACTGGTACCCATCAAACCGACTAAGTCCCTGACTTGTGCCAAGCCATATCCAACCTTCGTGATCCTGGTAAATAATTTGGATATGATTATTAGGCAGACCATCTTCCTGCGAGAAATAGTCAAAACTCATTTCATTTTGCACAGCCAGTGCAGGTGAAATGAGCCCAAACATAAAGAGAGCTAAGGATATCAGTTGTAATGCAAGCGTTTTATTTTTCATCTTCCATGAAATTCAGATCCTTCATCAACAATCAATCTTCCGTAACTGCTTACAAGGTTTCTAGTGGTTTAGTGTGCATGAAAATATTAATATTCCGTCGAAAATGAAAAACAGATGACATTTCCTTCTGTCTTATAATCAAAGTTATTGTGGTTTTTAGCCTGGCTATACTTGTTTTTCACAGCGATAATGACAGGAAAATGTGTGCAGGCCTTCATTACTCGCACAATAATGCAGGATATTAGCTAAGTAAAAAAAATACCGCAGTACGATAATTTAAAATGAGAAAAAACTGTAAACAATAAGGTTATCTAAACTGTGCGGGAGATTTATTATTGATAACTCAGATACTGAACAAACCTAAATAAAAAAAGCTGCCTCATGCAGAAGCAGCTTTTAAGTCCCGGAGCTTATTCAACTAATTATTTTACGATACCTTCTTTAAGAAGGTACTCGGCAATTTGTACCGCATTTAACGCAGCTCCTTTCAGAATCTGGTCGGAAACGGTCCAGAATGTAAGTCCTTTTGGGTTACTGATATCTTTCCGGATACGACCAACGAACACTTCATCTTTTCCCGAAAGATATAATGGCATTGGGTATTTTTTCTCGGCAGGATTATCGATGACAACAACACCTTCAGCCTCTTCGAAAGCTTTGTGGGCGTCTTCTATCGAAACTTCCTGTTCGGTTTCCACCCAGATGGCTTCGGAATGAGAACGCATTACCGGTACGCGAACAGCCGTGGCACTAACCTGAACATCGGAGTGCATAATCTTCCGTGTTTCGTGGTACATTTTCATCTCTTCCTTCGTGTAGTCGTTATCGAGGAAGACATCAATGTGCGGAATCACGTTGTTGACCAACTGATACTGGAATTTCTCTACGGTCGCTTCCTGGTTATTGGCTACCTCTTTGGTCTGCTCTTCCAGTTCCTGCATACCTGATGCACCGGCACCACTGGCACTTTGATAGGTGGCAATATGTACCCGGGTAATGTGTGACAGTTTTTCAATCGCTTTCAAAGCGACTACCATCTGAATGGTGGTGCAATTTGGATTGGCAATAATACGTCGGGGCATATTTTTACAATCTTCCGGATTTACTTCCGGAACGACCAACGGAACATCCTCATCCATACGGAAAGCACTGGAGTTGTCAATCATCACTGTTCCGTATTTAGTAATGGTTTCGGCGAAAGCCTTGGATGTGCCGGCACCAGCCGATGTAAGTGCAATATCGATGTCTTTAAAATCGTCACCGTCCTTGAGTTCCTTCACTACCAGTTTTTTACCCTTAAATTCGTATGTCCGGCCTGCACTGCGGGCAGAGCCAAATAAAACCAGTTCGTCCATCGGGAAATCCCGCTCGGCAAGCACTCGAAGGAACTCCTGTCCAACAGCACCACTAACACCAACAATTGCTACTTTCATAATACTACTGAATTTACTAACTTGAATAGAACATTGTCTGATTTACTTGATCGAGACATAGATACAACGCTAAAATTAATCTTTTTCCTAACGTTAACCCTGCCATGCGATCAACGTTTACGATTATTTTACTTACAATTTGTAAGCTGACCAATCTATTCTCTGCGACATTATTTTACGAAGACTTCGAGGGCGGGCAGCTTGATAGTTGGAAAACCTATCAGTCATGGGCTTTGGATAGCCAGCAGGTTTTGACTGGTAACTATTCGCTACGTCATTTTGTGTTCGGGAGTGGAGGAGAGAGTTTTGTCAGTCACTCCATTGATGCGATCGATTTGAATGCCGGTAACTTTAACTGGCAGGTAACTCTTTCCAATGGAGACTGGACACCTACTGAAGACGATGCATTTGGGTTTTGGCTTTGTGCCGATACCACCGCTTTGTCAGCAGCATCGGGTTATGTGGTCGGCATTAACCTGATGGAGAATGATAACCGATTAACGTTGGTTCGGTTTCAAAACGGAAAACCAGCTGAGGAAATATTGAAAACCCGAATGTTCTGGAACGAAGGGAAAACGGTAATGTTACAACTTTCTCATTCACCAGATGGCATCTGGCATTTTTCCTACCGGGATAAAAGTCGAAGTAGCTGGTCAGTAGATTACGAGGTTGCAGAAGTAACGCCATCTTTCATGATTCGTGCACTTGGTGCTTACTTCCGGTTTACTGCCTCACACAGCGGTCAATTCTGGCTGGACGATATTGTGGTTGATTTTGAGAATACCCGTCCGTTTGTGCGAAGTGTGACCGCTGTATCACCGCAGGAAATAAAGGTACAATTCTCAGAGAAAATGACAGATGAGGCACTTCGTTCTGAAAAATACTGGTTAGCCAATAGCCTGGGGCAAATAATGGATATAACGAATATCCAAAAGGATGAACTTCATCCGGCAGCCGTTTTTCTGGAAACTGGACCATTAACGGAATGGAATTTAAAATTAAAAGTCAGTTCACTACCTGATGATCAAGATTCTTTCTCAAACGATACCACTATCGCTTTTCAATTTGCTTTGCCTGCTCAGGTTGGTGATATCGTCTTCACGGAAGTAATGGCCGATCCGTCTCCGTCACAGGGTTTGCCTGAAGCGGAGTTTATCGAGATGTTCAATACGAATGGATACCCAATAAAACTTGAGGGTTGGAAGTTTCATATTGATAACTCGGAAAAGGAGTTGCCTGCGCTAATCATGGCACCCCAAACCTACATTCTATTCGTTGGAACTGGGGATAGCACGCTGCTAAGTGATTACGGAACTGTATATGAAATTCCCGGCCTGTCGTTACGGAACAGCGAATTCGGTCTGTCACTCCTGTCATGTGAAGGCGAGAGAATAGATTCGGTGCATTATCAGAATGATTTATTTGACGCTGAAAAGCGGGAAGGCGGTTGGTCGTTGGAACGAATCGATCCGAACCGGTTGTGCGGTTCTTCAGGAAACTGGATGGCTTCGGTTACGCAAGCGGGTGGAACTCCAGGGACAGTCAATCCGGAACAACGCGACAATCCCGATGAAATTTCTCCAGAAGTGTTGGGCATTCGGGTGGATTCGGATCAACGGCTATCTGTTTGGTTCAGTGAGTCACTATGGGCTTTGCCGAATATTTCTTTTCCCGGAAAGGATATGCATGTCGACAGCAGTGCGGTTTCAAACAATAATCATATTGAACTCTTTTTCCCGGAAGGAACGTTTCAGGAAGGCGCATCTTATACACTTCACCTTTCCGCTTTTGCGGACGAATGCAGCAATCAAGCGGAAGGAGGTGATTATGATTTTACCTATCGTTTTTTACAACCGGGCGAGCTGAAGTTGAGCGAAGTTTTATTCAATCCGTTCCCGGAAGGCGTTGATTTTGTGGAGTTATTCAACCCCGGTCCTGATGCTGTCGATTTGGGTGGGCTCTATTTGGCTACCCGGAATGATTCGCTGGAGCTTAAGCAGCTTTCGCTAATTTCCGATGCTCCGCGAATTATGGATGCAGGAGAATATGTGGTGCTGTCAATCAATACGAATACAGTAAAGAGTCAGTATTTTACTGAATGTCCGGAATGCTTTGTCGGGATGAACGAATTTCCCTCACTTCCGGATGATGTGGGAAAAGCAGTATTGCTTAACCGCAGAATGGAAGTTTTGGAGGAATTCAGTTACGACCATGCCATGCATCATCCTTTGGTGGCAGATGAATCTGGAGTTTCGCTGGAGCGGAGGAATTTTTCACAGGATGTAAATAGTCTGGACAACTGGCATTCAGCCGCAGCCACACATGGTTTTGCTACTCCCGGATATGCCAATTCTTCATTGATTGAAAACGAATCGGCAGTGGAATGGCTAAAGATTGAACCGAAGATTTTCTCGCCAAATGATGATGGCTATAATGATCGATTGGTCATTCATATGTCTCCCGGCGAGCCGGGATGGACGGCCAACATCAGGATTTTTGATACAACCGGTCGGGAAATTCGCAGACTAAGCAACAATGAATTACTGGCATCAACCAGTCAATTGGAATGGGACGGACGAAAAGAGAATCATCAATTGGCTGAACTAGGAATATACATTATTGCCATAGAGGCCTTCAATACATCAGGGCAAACCAAATCTTTCCGGAAGACCTGTGTGCTAACCGATCGCATCGAATGATACTTATGCCGTTTGATTCGTTATCAGTGGTTTGGGCATTTGGTGTGTTCTCATGAACCTTTATATATATTTAAACTAGTTCTAAATCAATGGCTAGTAGAGCTTAATGTAGGTTGGACATGAACATTTTCATTAGTTTTAAGACTGAAATAAATTGAACCAAACTATGAAGCGCAGAGATTTCATTCGATCAAGTGTGGGTGCCGGCGTAGCAACCGGAGCAGCCCTGAGTTTAGGCGGAGCCAACAGTTTACTGGCGGCTGAGGCTGAGACTGATTTTGACCTTGTGGCCATTCGCGGGGGAGAGCCTGAAGTAATGTTCGACAAGGGAATTGCTGCCTTGGGAGGAATGTCCCGATTTGTGAAGCCCGGACAACGTGTTCTGGTAAAACCGAATATCGGATGGGACCGGACACCCGAAAGAGCCGGAAATACAAATCCGAAACTGGTAAAGCGAATCATTGAGCACTGTCTGGATGCCGGTGCCAAAGAGGTATTAGTATTTGATCATACATGCCACGAGTGGACGAAGTGTTACAAAAACTCTGGTATAGAGCAGGCTGTAGCCGAAGCCGGCGGTAAAATCGTTCCGGGGAACAGTGAGAAATACTACAAAAAGGTTGATGTGAAAGGTGGCGTGAAACTGAAAGAGACCGATGTACACGAATTGATGCTCGATACCGATGTATTCATCAATGTTCCGGTTCTGAAGAATCACAGTTCAGCCAAGATGACCATTGCCATGAAAAACCTCATGGGATGCGTATGGGATCGCGGTTACTACCATAAAAACGATTTACACCAGTGTATTGCCGATTTCCTGCATTTTCGCAAACCCGATTTGAACGTGGTGGATGCATATCGTGTGATGACACAGAATGGCCCGGTCGGTGTTTCGCTGGATGATTTAGTGACCATGAAGAGTCAGCTCATCTCCACAGATATTGTGGCGATAGATGCAGCGGCGGCCAAGTTTGTAGGCATGGACCCATCTGAAATCAATCACATTAAGATTGCCAGTGAAGCCGGATTTGGAACCATGGATCTGAGCAAGCTCAAGATTAAGCGGATTGTCGTGTAACGTATTCCCTTGCTGAAATTTCCTAACGAATAAGAATCTTAACGGATGAAGTTATCCATATTAAAAAAAATCAGGGTCGTACTGGCCCTGTTCTTTTTTCTTTTACTCACGGCTGTGTTCATCGATTTCCGGGGCACATTCAGCGAGGAGTTTTACGAATGGGCTGTATCGCTGCAGTTTGTACCGGCATTGATGAAAACCATCACGGTTGCCGGCGTTGTTGCCTGGGGCTTGATAACCGTTTTATTGCTCACCCTTCTGTTCGGACGAGTTTACTGCTCAGCTATTTGTCCGCTGGGCATTATGCAGGATGTGGTTTCCTGGTTTTCCCGAAAGGTGAAGAAAAAACACCGCTACAAATTTCGAAAAGCCTGGACCATCACGCGGTATTCCATTTTGGGAATTTTATTACTGGTGGTCCTCTTCGGAGGAATTACCCTTCTGACCTTACTCGATCCGTACAGCCTGTTTGGGCGAATCGCATCGTATCTGTTCAAACCCATCGTGGTTTGGGTGAACAACCTGGGAGCTGCTGCTCTTTCGTCGGCCGATGTTTATTCCATTTTGTATCAATACGACCTGACACCTGTTCAACTGACCGTTCTGGGCGCTACGATGTTGTTTTTCATCCTGGTGATTGTGATGTCATTCAACCGCGGAAGGCTTTATTGTAATAGCATCTGTCCGGTAGGAACGGTACTTGGTTTCCTTTCGAAATATTCCTTGTTCAAGATTGAACTGGACCACGACACCTGCACGCAATGTGGAAAATGCATGCGTGTTTGCAAAGCCGAATGCATCAATATTAAACAGCAGACGATAGATTACAGCCGTTGCGTGGCTTGTTATAACTGCATCGATACCTGTCCGGAAGATGCGGCTGTTTACCGGATTTCCCGGAAAGGGAAGAAGGATAAAGCCGTTGAATTCAAACCAGTGGATATGATGGTCGCCAAACCACTTGGACCACAAATGAGCAAGCGGAGCTTCCTCTTTACGGCTGGTGCCGGAATGGCTGCGGTGGCAGGACTTGCTTCGGTGAAAAAAGTACAGGCGGCGGCCAGTGTGCAACCCGATTCAACCGCGCACAAAAGCAATGGAGGTAAAATTCCGGAAGATAAGAACTATGCTGTTTCCCCTCCCGGTTCCGAAAGCATCGAAAGGTTCAATGATATTTGCACCGGCTGTTCACTTTGTGTGAGTGCATGTCCCAGCAAGGTATTGCAGCCTTCGTTTCTGGAATATGGTTTGGCTGGAATGCTGCAACCGCACATGGATTTCAATGCTGGTTTGTGCAACTTCGATTGTACCACTTGTGGTGAAGTTTGTCCGACAGGCGCGATTAAGCCATTGACAATGGAGCAAAAACACGTAACTCAAATCGGGAAAGCACATTTCATCAAGGCTAATTGCATTGTGGAGACAGATGGAACCGATTGCGGTGCCTGTTCGGAGCATTGCCCAACAAAGGCTGTACACATGGTTCCTTACGGAGATTTGGTTATCCCGGAAGTAACAGAAGACATTTGTGTGGGATGTGGGGCTTGTGAGCATGCGTGTCCGGTAACGCCGCACAAAGCTATTTATGTCGACGGTAATCCTGTACATCTCGAAGCTAAGAAACCCGAAACAGAAAAAGCAAAATCGGATTTGAAGGAGGACGAATTCCCCTTCTGATGCTTAACCATACGAACTTTAAAAAGGAGACCAACAATAGGTCTCCTTTTTTTATTAACCATTCCATAAAACCCCGGTGATACTCAACAAAATGATACCTGCTATTTTTGTGGCTTCGAACGAAACGGATTATGTGGGCAATCTTTGGAGCGATATCTTCGCTTTTTCTGGGTACATACGATGTGTTTAAGAAATGGTCTTTGAGAGACAACGCGGTCATTCCGGTGCTCTTTTTTTCGACTGTTACTTCTGCAATTTTGTTCGTACCGTTATTACTTGTGTCGCACCTGATGCCCGACATTCTGAAAGATTCCCTCTTCTTTATACCGGAAATTCCCATTGAGCAACACGGATACATTTTTCTCAAGGCTGTGATTGTCACTTCGTCGTGGCTGTTTGCCTACTTTGCCATGAAGCATTTGCCCATCACTATCGTGACGCCTATCCGGGCAACCGGACCGGTTTGGACATTGATTGGTGCCATTGTTGTTTACTCTGAACACCTTTCACCATTGCAATGGATTGGACTTTCTGTTACACTGGTTTTCTTCTACCTGTTTTCCCTGGCGGGGAAGACTGAGGGAATTCATTTTCGCACCAATAAATGGGTGATGTTCATTATTGCCGGAACATTGCTTGGGGCGATAAGCGGTTTGTACGATAAATTTCTTATTCGCCATTTCGACCGAATGGCTGTGCAGGCCTGGTTTTCCATTTACCAGGTAGTGCTGTTGCTGCCGGTGTTGTTGTTTCTTTGGTATCCCCGTCGGAAAAAGAATACACCGTTCCAGTGGCGGTGGAGCATTCCGCTCATCGGGCTATTCCTGGTTACTGCCGATTTCCTCTATTTTTATGCGCTTTCGCTGGATGGCTCACTAATCTCTGTGATTTCAGCTTTACGTAGGGGTGGGGTAGTTATCACATTTGCCTTAGGAGCGATTCTTTTCCGCGAGCAAAACATACGCCGAAAATTTCTCCTGCTGTTCGGTATCCTGGCTGGTATCCTTCTTTTGCTACTCGGAAGCTGATATTTTTTCTCAAGCGTACTTACCTTTTTCTATTTTAATCATGGTTAATTTATAATTTAATCACCATTAAAATATATTCTAATCACGATTAAATTAAATTCTAATGCTGATTAAAATTCAAAAGTATCAGCAAAAAAATATCCGAAGGTGCTTACCCCCGGATAAATTCATGCGTTTGTTTGTATAATTTTCTCCTTACCGGTTTTCCGGAAGGACGTTTACATCTGTCGTATCAGTTCGCGGATGATGAGTGAAAGCTGCGGTTCGGCCTTCATGGCCACTTCCTGTACCTCTTCATGCGATATCTCGATGATTTCGCCGGGTACGCCACTGTCAGTGACAATGGAAATACCGAAAACATCCATGTCCATGTGACGGGCTACAATTACTTCGGGTACGGTCGACATGCCGACGGCGTCGCCGCCCAACACGCGAAACATCTTATACTCGGCTGGTGTTTCAAAGGTAGGACCAGCTACACCGACATATACGCCTTCTTCCAGGTTGATATTGTTTTTCAAAGCAATTTTGCGGGCCAGATTGCGCAGGTGCAGGTTATAGGCTTCGCTCATATCGGGGAAACGCGGTCCCAGTTCGTCCATATTCCGGCCGATTAACGGGTTACCCGGGAACATGTTGATGTGGTCGGTAAGCATCATGATGTCTCCCACTTTGTAGTTGGGATTCAATCCGCCGCTGGCGTTCGAAACAATGAGTTTGCGAATACCAAGCATCCTCAGCACACGTACAGGGAAAGTAACATCCTGGAGGGAGTACCCTTCGTAGTAATGAAAACGTCCCTGCATGGCAATGATTTTTTTCCCGCCCAGGTGACCGAAAATCAATCTTCCGGCATGTCCTTCAACAGTTGAAACGGGGAAGTTGGGAATATCGGAGTAATTCAGCGAATGCTCAATGTCTATCTCCTTGGCCAAACCACCCAAACCGGTGCCCAGGATAATTCCTACCTCGGCCTCATAGCCGGTTTGCTCTTGAATAAAGGTCGAAGTTGCTTTTATTTTCTCTAACATAGTTCAGTATTTTTCGGTCAAAATTCTTTTTGCCGTCATCCAGGAATTTAATTTCCAGTGGAATATAATGCAAGCTCTCTTTGATAATATCCGGAACATGGGTTAGCCCTTTCATACGAATCATATCCTTTTCGGTGGTGATGATCATTTTACGGGGAGACTGAATCTCGATGAAACGTTCCTCCACCCGTTCCATGTCCTTATTTGTGAAATTGCGGTGATCGCTAAATGCAATTTCGTGAATTTCGATGGTATGATGCCTTAAATAATCCTTTAACGGTTCGGGATTGGCAATTCCGGTTACCAGTAAAACCGCCGAATCGATATGCGAATACGCCTCTTTTACCTTGCCGGGAAAAACCGGTACAGGTGCGCCATATTCCAACGTTGTGAAATACAGGTATTGAAAAGGTTTAATGTCCAGTTCCTTGGTAATAATACGCTCATCGATGGGTTTAAGTTCTCCCGGGCATTTGGTCACGATAATCATGTTGGCCCTGATTCGGTTGGATGCCTTTTCGCGGAGCCGTCCATAGGGAAGGAGATGATCCTGAGTAATCAACCGACTGTAATCAGTCAGCAGGATATTTACTCCGGGATTAATATAGCGATGCTGGAAAGCGTCATCGAGCAGAATGACCTCCGGGCGGTGATGTTTTTCCGACTTAAGCAATTCGTCTACTCCATGCACCCTTTTTTCGTCAACAGCAACGGTAATTTCCGGAAACTTCTGTTTAATCTGCAGTGGTTCGTCACCCACTTCGCTCACGGTCGAATCAACTCGCGCAATATGGAACCCTTTGGTTTTTCGTTTGTAACCCCGGCTGAGCGTAGCTACTTTGAACTCCTTGTAAAGCAACTGCACCAGGTATTCTGTGTGCGGAGTTTTGCCTGTGCCTCCAACCGTGATATTTCCTACCGAAATTGTGGGTATGGAAAACTCTTTCGAATGAAGAATATTCATTTCGAAGAGGCGGTTACGGATGGCAACAACCAAGCCATATAACCAGGAAAGAGGTATGAGAATCAGTTTTTTCACAGCGTCTATTTGTGGTCTGAAAAATTGCTTCCTTCTGCCCTGAAGAGGGTGTTGGTGAAGAAGACTAAGTTACTATTTTATCAACACAGAAAAAAAGGAGAACAACAGGTGTTCTCCTTTTTGTGTGCAAACTTAAATGAAATTTTACCGGATTTCAAGCGAGTACGGCATCAATGTATACAAGCCGTTCATATGCGACACCCGGTTAATATTTTCCCATGTCTGGTAAGAGTCACCCAGCACATATTCTGCCATTTTTACTTTAGCTGCTGTAGAGAAATTCTTCAGCAGCTCTTCAAATGGATCAGTTTCTTTGGGTAGTTCAGTGATGCGGTAATTCTCAACGCCGGCTTTCGTGGCAGCCAGTTTGATAGCGTCGTTCAATCCTCCGAATTCATCAACCAGCCCCAGTTTTTTACCATTCTCACCGGTCCATACACGACCCTGGCCAATATTGTCGATAGCCTGGCTGGTCGTATCACGTCCGTCCGCTACTCTTTTCAGGAACAGTTCATAACCCTGCTCTACGTAATTTTGCATAAGGTCGTGCTCAAAGGGAGTCATGGCCCGGCTGACAGTTGGCATACCCGAGTGTTCGTTGGTATTTACTTCATCGAAAGTAATGCCAATTTTGTTCGACAACAGGTCGTGCAAGTTCGGAATCATTCCAAAAATACCGATGGAACCGGTAATGGTAGTCGGTTCAGCCATAATGGTTCCAGCCGCACATGAGATGTAATATCCACCCGATGCAGCAAGGTCGCCCATCGAAACAACAACCGGTTTTATCTGTTGGGTCAGTTCCACTTCACGCCAGATAACTTCGGAGCCGTAAGCGCTTCCTCCGGGAGAGTTCACGCGAAAAACCACTGCCTTGATGGTCGAATCCTGACGAGCTTTGCGTATGGTTTGCGAAATCTTTTTCGAGTCGATGTAGTATGAACCATCGCTTCCCGGGTCGATTTCCCCCTGGGCATAAATCACGGCAATTTTATTTTTGGCAAGACCTTTACCATCGTTCTTTACCGGCACTTTGTCGTACTTGCCGGGACCAATGCTCGGAATTTCTTTATTTTTACCAATCCCCGTGAGTGCACGCAAATCATCAAGTACCTGGTCCTTATATTTCAGGTTATCGAAGAAACCTTCGCTCATGGCTTTTTGTGGCATACGGAAAGTCTGAACCTCATCGGCGTAAGCCTGCAATGAATCAACCGGAATTTTGCGGGCTTCGGAAATACCTTTTAAAAGATGGTTCCAGATACTGTTGAGGTAAACCTTGGTTTGTTCACGGTTGGCATCACTCATTTTTTCGTACATGTATGGTTCCACCGCCGATTTGAACTTATTATTCCGGCCGCGAATCACCTGCATCTCGATGCCAAATTTATCCATGGCTTTTTTATAGAAAGTACGCTGTGAACTGAGTCCTCTGAAATCAAACATTCCACGGGGGTTCAGTACTACGCTGTCGGCTACGGTAGCCAGGTAATATGCCTTTTGCGAAATATTATCAGCATAAGCGTAAATAAATTTGTCAGATGTTTTGAAATCCTTGAGGGCATCACGAATCTCTTCAACAGTGGCATAACCGGCGCTAATGTCCGAAAGATTCAGGTAAATGCCTTTGATGTGATCATCTGTTTCGGCCTTTTTGATGGAGCGCAAAATCTGGTTGAGTCCTGTAGTGGGTGTACCGCTTACCCCAGGAAAAGGAATATCGAGGTCTTCAAATGGATTATTTGATTTCCGGTCGACAATACGATTATCCAGTTTCAGGGTTAACACTGAATTATCGGCTACCTGCGGAGTCGACTCGGCGAATGAAGCCAGCGATGACAGGAACCCAATAGAAATAAAGAAGAAGAGGATAACTCCAATAAACATTGCCAGTAAAGTGGCGAGAAATACTTTCCAAAAACTATTCATGTTATTGAATTTAGGTGTAAAGTAATTGCTTAAATAAGAAATGTTTCCGGTAATACAGAAACATTAAACAACGATAGAACCTGAATTTGTTTCCACCGGAAACTGAAATTAAAATTAATCGTCTTAAAATAGGTATTATTGTGCAGCTTTTTATTACAGAAAAACAAAAGGAATGCTTCAGGTTGATGTGCTATTGGGCGGAAATGTTGGTAATACGCTGGAAATATTCAATAAAGCAAAGATGCAGCTGGTTGAAAAAGCGGGCCCGATTCTCCGTGAATCATCACTTTACCGGACAGAAGCCTGGGGCTTTGATTCGGAGCCTTTTTTAAATCAGGTTATAACGTTAAAGACTTCATTATTCCCGGCAGATCTGCTTCAGACTCTTCTGTTCATTGAAGAGTTGCTGGGAAGGGTGCGTAGTAGTGAAGGTTATGCTGCCAGGACGCTTGATCTGGATATTCTTTTTGTGGAAGACCAGAAAATCAACGAAAGCGATCTGATTGTTCCACATCCTCACATGGGGGAAAGGCGATTCGTTCTGGAACCATTGAATGAACTTTATCCCAACCGGATACATCCGGTTACGGGGAAAACCATCAGCCAAATGCTTACGGAATGCTTGGATACTTCGGGAGTTGAAAAGCTTTAAAATGAAAAACCGCTACGCCGGAGCAGTTTGCTCGAGCATAACGGTTCATATGAGATTAGCCGGTGTAAAAATAATTACCGGTTATGGGTTTTTTTCGAATCGATTTTAATTCCGTAAGCTAAATCGCCGGCATCGCCCAATCCCGGGACGATGTATGATTTAGGTGTCATTTCCTGATCGATGGCTCCGATCCACAGTGTATAATTCTTCTCCGGCATTCTCTTAACCAGGTAATCAACTCCCTCCTGACTGGCAATCACCGAAACCATATGGACATGTTTTGGCGTGCCCTTTTCGAGTAGAGCCCGGTAACCGATTTCCATGGACGCACCGGTAGCCAGCATTGGATCGGAGAGAATAACGATTTTGTCTTCGACCGATGGTGATGAAATATATTCGAACTCGATATGAAATTCACCACCTTCATCATACTTCCGGTAGGCCGAGATGAAGCAGTTTTCACCCTGATCGAAATAATTGAGCAATCCCTGGTGAAGTGGGAGTCCGGCGCGCAAAATGGTTGCCAATACAGGTTGCTGTAACAATGTTGGCACCTTTGCTATTCCCAGCGGTGTTGTTACTTCCTGTGTTTTATAATCGAGGTGTTTACTGATTTCGTAGGCAAAAATCTCACCTACACGCTCGAGGTTCCGGCGAAACCGGAGTGAATCTTTCTGTACAACTTCGTCCCTGATTTCGGAAATAAACTGGTTGAACAGGGAATTGCTTTCGCCAAGTACGTGGATCATGGAATTTTTATGCGAAAATAATAAAAAATGGTTTTCAGGGAGAACCTGAATCACTGTTTAAACCATTTCAAAAAAAGCGGAAGATTGTTTCGGCGAATAAATGAGTACTCGGTAGGAGTGGCACCGAAACCGGCATAAAAGCGAGCTACTGATTCAATGGTTGAACCTTCAAAATCGAGGGTGTATGGATTGCCTGAATATGACTGGATGAAATGGTCAATCATCATAAACATGGCTCCCTGCCTTTTCCCTTCCTCAGAGCTAGCTGAAATCAGCAATATTGGTTTGTGATGTGACCAAACAAAAAAGGCTGTCGCCAGCAGTTCATTGTGATCTGAATAAACCGCACTGATTCTTCCCCGCCCATAACGAATGCAGTAACTAACCAGTTTTTGCAAACGCAGAAAGTCAGGAACTTTCAATTCAGGTGCTTTTTTTTGAAGATGTTCCCTGGTAAACCGCATGAAGAGTCCCAGGTCAATGTTTTCATCGATAAAGACATTGTTGCGCTGCGCTTTCCTGATGTTCCGGATGGTGTTAATTTTATAGGCAGTACACAATTGCTGATAAGGCTGAATCAAATCGAGCTGGTAGGTGACACGACGTTCCGTTTCAAAATGTGCAAGGCGATTATGTGTATTAAAGGTATTGAGGCTTATCTCGATTAACTTAAACCTGGACGGAATCGACCGGAGAAATTTATTGACAATTTCAGCATTAAGGAGATTGGATGAGAAGACTCCGGATTGTTGTGTAAAATATGGCTGATACAAATACGAAATGCCGAATTTGCGGCCGGGAACCAGTGGCATGACATACTCGTAATCACCCAGAATCAGAGCATCCCATTTACCGGCGACAATATCAAGATACCAGGAGTACGCATATATAATGCCGTTAACCGCATTATCAATACACGTGTCCCATTTTTTGACATCCAGCTTGTCGTATGGAATATAGTTGATTGTCTGATTTTTATTCATCGCGAAGTTCAGCCGCCTTTTTCAACATCGATTCAAAGACACTTTTCCATCCCTTCCATTGGTCTGAATCACTCAACGATTCGTTATGGAACAATGAAACAAAGGTACCATTCACTTTTTTAACCTCCATCAATAACCGATCGATTGTTTTGGCTGCCTGTTCAGGCGTATGATTCTGGTATTGCTGGAGAGAAACTTCCATCACAGTTGTAGGGAATATCTTCAGATTGGTTTCGCTTTCCGAATTTAAATTGTAAAAACGAAACGGAGTACAGGTTCCGGCCCTGAATCCGGGGTGTGAATGATAAGTCAGGGTATAGTCTTCTTTGATTCCGCTTTCGATAAGCCATTGATAGGATTGAGGAAAGGAGAGCCGCAGGTAATGAAACCGGCTTTGGAATGGTGATTCTCCAATGATTTTACCTAGTCGACTGATTTCCGTCTGCAGTTTTTTCAGCGAGCCCGAAGCCTTGTATGAAGGATGAATTCCTACCGGTACTTTTTTGGATGTATTCCGGATTAGCGTCCGGTAGTTGACATTCCGGAAGGACAGATTTTTATCAAACTTTCCGTAATCGCCTAACAGGAAGAAAAATACCGTTTCCACATTAAATGTCGTATGTAATTTCTCCAACTCGGCGTACGTATCATACGGATCAGGCTGTTTGCCTTTTAGCACTTGCTTTCGTATCGAAATGGGTCTGTTTTTCTGTGGATTCATAACCGAACGAAATGAGGCAGTGACTTTACGCAACATACTTTTGTGCAAAATTGCATAGGCATTGTCCACATCAATGGTTGAGATGTAACGGAAGCGGCGTGTCGGTTTTTCCCAGTCAGGCCATCGTGAAGCGACGGCATCAATCAATATTTTTGCCCAGAGATCAACGACAGGATATTGCAGAAAGTCATGCTGAAACGCAAGGGAGGCTTCAGCGCGAAACCGGCCGTGAATATCTGTTTTTCCTTTGGGGAAATACTCTTCATACCTGGAAATCATCCAGAAGACTGCTGAGAAAATGTCGAAAGCCAATTCTCGTTGGTCACCCGTTGACATAGGGAAAAGCAGGGGAATTTCACCGGACTTGTTTACCTGTGGAACAAAATCAACGAGTTTTTCTGAGAAGAGTAATCCATGAGGGAGAATGTGCAGTCCCGGAATCTCATTATTGTCTGAATAATTAATAACAGGTCCGTTAAACCGGATAGCTAAATTGGGGTCATCAGTCAGTTGAAAAGTTGTCGGAATGAGATCGTTGAAAATATACCTAACGGTATAGTTCAAACGGGGACTCAGGTTATTGCTGTAGATGACAATCACGATCAAAGGCTGGGTTTATCACAAATGTAAAAAAATACCACCATGTTTTACAGATTTCCCTCATCAGCGAAGCTGTAATAACCGGACTGTGTAATGATGAGGTGATCGAGTAGTGGAATTTCCATCAGTGCGGCGGCTTCTTTCAGTTGTCTGGTTATTTTACGATCGGAATCACTGGGCTGCAAATTCCCCGAAGGATGGTTGTGGGAAATAATGATGGAAGTGGCCAGTTTTTCAAGTGCTTTTTTCAGTATGACCCGTACATCGATTACGGTTCCGGTTAAGCCGCCCTGACTAATTCGTTCGTAATGTATAACCTTGTTATGGCGGTTAAGGTGAAGAACCCAGAATTCTTCGTGAGACAAATCGCCCATTACCGGCTGTAAGAAGTTTGCGACATCCCGGCTTGAGGTAATTTGTTGCATTTTCAGAGCACCCGACTGGTTGCGACGACGTCCGAGTTCCAGGGCTGCAATCACTGAAATGGCTTTTGCTTCGCCAATTCCCTTGAATTTTTTCAAGGCTTCGACATCGAGCTTGCCCAGTGCGTTCAGGTTATTCTTAACAGTTCCCAGAATTCGGCGTGATAATTCAACGGCAGTTTCTTCGTTGTTACCCGAGCCGATAAGGATGGCAATTAATTCGGCGTCGGAGAGGGATGCGAGTCCACGATAGAGTAGTTTTTCACGGGGCCTGTCTTCCACGGCCCAGTCTTTAATACTGAGTTTCCGGTATTCTTCCATTTAGGTCTAGCTTTAAACTAATTTACAAAATGTAATCCACATGAAGTGACCGGACAAAACAAAAAAAGCCCACCCCGGGTTAGGGATGAGCTGAAATATCGATAAAAAATATCTTACAAGCTGTTCACGTGCAAAGCAAGGCTTGACTTAAGGTTAGCTGCTTTGTTTTTGTGAATGACATTTTTCTTAGCCAGTTTGTCGAGCATTGCAGAAACTTTCGGAAACAATTCCGATGCGGCTTCTTTTTCGCTGGTTGCACGCAGATTACGAACTGCATTACGCATCGTTTTAGCGTAATAACGATTTTCCAAACGATGCTTTTCTGATTGTCTTGCTCTCTTTGCTGCTGATTTATGATTTGCCATTTTCCCTAAATAATTACGTGTCTTTAAAAAGTAGCCCGTAGGGGAATCGAACCCCTGTTACCAGGATGAAAACCTGGCGTCCTAACCCCTAGACGAACGGGCCTCCTATTGTTTGCCTTTTATTTGGCGCTGCAAAAATAAATAGAATTTTTTAAGCTCCAAACGAAGGACTGGTTTAATCATTCAAAATATCGAATGGCTCAATGAGGCTTGATTGCCCTTTTGTTTTGAGCGATGCAAAGAAATAACATATTTCTTAAACGACAAATAAAAAAAACAAAAAAATTAGCGCCATTCTACAATGGTTCCGCGCTCCTTGTTTCTTAGTGATTTAGGGACCTGCTGAATGATCTCCTCCTTCAGGACACTGATCAGTTTATTCTTGGCAAAATTGCGGGCATAAATCAGGCTGACTTCCCGCAAAGGTGTCAAATCAGAAAAATTCCGGACAATTACCGGAGCTGTAAGAGGTACAAATCCGGCAGCCAATTCCGGAATAAGTGTATAACCGCCTTCTCTCTCAACGATTTTCATAACAGTTTCCAGTGAACCACCGTCAAAATGAAAGGGTAATTTGGATTGAACCTGGCTTTTCATCCGGCAGAGGTTGATAACCTGGGTGCGGAAACAATGACCATCATCCAATAACCAGATATCGGGCGAGGCAATATCTTTTACCGAGATGGTTTGCTTTTTAGCGATGGGATGTCCTCGGTGCGAAAATATTTTCATTTCCTCGTAAAATAGCGGGTCTTCATGAATGTTCTTATCCTTAAGCGGTGTGACCACAATGCCCACATCGAGTTGATCTTTTTTCAGTTTTTCTTCAATGATGTGTGTATAATATTCTTCCACGTAAATATCTATGTTGGGATATTTTTTTGAGAATTCACCAATAAAGAGTGGTAGCAGATAGGGCGTTAGAGTCGGAATGATGCCAATTTTCAATGTTCCGCTAACCTCCCCGCGGAAATCATCGATGATGCTATGTATCTTATTCGCTTCGAAAAGTATTTGCCTGGCTTGTTCAATAATTTTACGACCTACATCAGTGGGGATAATGGGCTGTTTACTCCGGTCGAATATGATGATGCCCAGCTCATCTTCCATTTTCTTTATCTGCATACTTAGCGTGGGCTGGGTTATGAATGTTTTTTCAGCTGCAGTAGCAAAATGCCGGTATGTATCAACGGCTACAATGTATTCGAGTTGTGTGAGTGTCACCATGTTGAAAGGAGCGAATTTTCCCCGAAAGGTAGCAAACCTTTCTTATTTAGAGGATATGTGTTAGATAAGTTCCAGAAAATCAAATATTACTTCGGAATTTTATCAGGTTGGTCTTGAATAACTTTTTCAGGATTCGGGATGAAGCATCTTCAAAAATTCCGTCTGGATTAAATTCTTTTTCTTCAAAACATCGATAGGAATGCTGACAACAGCCGTTCCACACGAATATGGGCCAATTTGATAATTGGCAAACGAGAAAATAATGGCATCGTTAGTGAAGTTGACATTCTGAAAATCATTATCCAAATCATCTGCCGTTACCGTAAAACAATCGCCGGGATTATCGAGGTAAAGAGAAATGGTTTCGGCTAGTTCCTGCAGTTTGTTTGGTGTAGAACGATCAATGATGTCATCGATGGTGAGAAAACGGTTCTCAGATGCTGAAAAATTGTAACATATAAACCACGAATTGCCGTGGGCTCCTAAAGCATATTCATACTTCTTAAAACGGAGGCTGAGCATTCCGTTGTATATATTAAACCATTGATGTGTGAGTGACATTTCGTACCGATACCCGGGACGTGGCGTGGGACTATCTTTCAGAGCCTCATCGACAATTTGTTTTTTCTCGGCCAGTTCTTTTCCTTTAAACTCGGCCATAGTGCTGTCGGCAAAACTGGTCATTTCCCTGTTAAAGGTATCTTCAAACCGGCAGTTCGACCAGTAACTCTCAATCAACGGGTAAGCAATGTGTACCTGGTAGTAATAATCCTGCTGATGAATATCTTTCAGCTGAAAGGAGATCTGACCGTCTCTTTGGCGGCTGGGATGACATGAAAACAACGTTATTGCAAGCGTTGCCAATACAATAATCTTTTTCATTTCGGGTCATTTAAATTCAGAGCAGATTGCGATATGCCGGTTGATAAGTGGCTGACATTTTGCTTTGTGCATCCTTAAAATGGTCCCGACATTAATCCCTTTTCCATTTGTCGAAAGCGTTACAAGCGGTTCAGGGGAGTATCCAATTACAATCCGTTCTTTTCGATTTCAAATGTAACCAGAATTATCAGAGCTTGTCTTATTGCTTTTCGGATATTTCATATTGAGTCGGACAGAAATTGTATTTTTAGGGAAAATTTCGAGGTATGAAACGAATAAATAGCAGTACTGTATTTTTCATTTGGGTGATGTCGATGTTGTTCGTATCCTGTGGCCCCACTCCTTCGGAGAAGGCCGCCAACCAGATAACCCGTGCCGAGATGTTTCTGACACAGGGAGACACAGGCAAGGCCGTAGTAAGCCTTGATTCAGTTTCGAAGTTGTATCCCGAGGCCTCGGCTCAGATAAAGCAAGCCGACGAGATGAAGAAGCGCATTTTTGTTGCCGAACTCGTCAACTTTAGGGCAATGCGCGATTCGCTAGATGGACAGATTCAGAAGTTGTCAAAGAATTTCACAACCGAAAAGGGGGAGTTTGATAAATATGTCCGCTACATTCCTAAGAGGCAAACGGTAAACCGAAGCTGGGACCGTTCATTTATTCAGGTACACCTGGATGCCAGTGGTAGGATTTACCTGTCGAGTAACTACTATGGAGACAAGTGGCTTAATCATACCGGAATCAGGGTATACGACGGGAAGTTGCAGGCAAAAACCGGAGAAGTTCCTTTGAATGATGTGAATAACCATCATAGTGAATTTTTGGATAAGAAGTGGGAGCAGGTTTCTTACAAGGATGGAAAAAGCGATGATGTCATTAAATTCATTGCCGAACATAATGACCTAAAATTGAAAGCAGTTTTTGTGGGGAAACGATATTATTACATCGTACTGGAGACATTCGATAAAGAAGCTGTCAAAAATGCATACGATTTATCACTATTGCTCAAGTCGAAAAATAAGCTGGATGCGAAAATAAAATCGCTCGAAGAAAAAGTGAATGAAACAAATTGATTGGGAAAGGGGAATGCAAATGATTCCCCTTTTTTATTTTTTTATTAATGATTGGGCAAAACCTGGTAAATCCTTTCCCGAAAAGGTGCCGGAACTCATCAACAGAAGATTTTGGTTGCTGTGTGATAAATTCCCCAACACAGTAAAAAGCTCATCTGAGTCAGTAAATACTTGTAGATCATCCCTTCCGAATGCCTTCTTTACTTGTTCGGCTGTAATAGGTTCGAGTTTTTTGTGCTCGATGGTATGCGGGCTAAAGTAAACAAATCCCTTATCAGCTTTCTCCATGGAACCTTTGTAAAGAGGCAGAAACTCTTTTTTCAGGCTACTGAAAGTGTGTAATTCCATGACTGCGGTCAATTGTCTTTCCGGGAATTGCTGCTTAACGGCTTCAACCGTTGCCTTGAGTTTTGAAGGAGAATGGGCAAAATCACGGAAGATAGTCAGACTGTTGGTTTCGGCCAGTTTCTCCAGTCGTCTGGCAGCACCATTGAAAGTCGCAATACTTCGGTAAAAATCTTCGTCAGTGACTCCCAGCTGTTGACAAACAATATGTGCACCACTAATATTTTGAAGATTATGCCGGCCAAAAATATTTAGAATAATCCTGTTGCCTTTGGCAGTGATTAATTGAGTCTGTCCATTTTTTATATTGGCATTATGTTCGTTGTATCCGGTTACCGTCAGGCGGTAAGCATTCTCGCTGGCAATCTTTCTCAGGTTTTCATCGCCATCAAAGTAAATCAAATGCGAATTATCGGACATTAGCCGGGCAAATTCACTGAACTGTTCCACGTAATTGTCAAAAGTGGGGAAGACGTTGATGTGATCCCAGGCAATTCCCGAAAGGAGCCCTATTTGAGGCCTGTACAAGTGAAATTTTGGACGCCTGTCAATGGGAGACGATAAGTATTCATCGCCTTCAAATACGGCAATTTTGGCTGTGTCACTGAGTCGAACCATGGTATCAAATCCATCAATCTGCGCGCCTACCATATAATCGAAATCGACATTATTCTCTTTCAGTACATGCATTATCATCGACGTAATGGTGGTTTTTCCATGGCTTCCGCCGATGACTACCCGGATTTTGTCTTTAGTCTGTTCGTAAAGAAATTCTGGATAAGAATATATTTTAATGCCCAATTCCTTCGCTATTGCCAGTTCGGGGTTGTCTTCACGTGCATGCATTCCCAGAATAACCGCATCTAATTCGGAAGTAATCCGACGAATATCCCATCCGAATGTTTCGGGTAACAAGCCTTGTTGTTTCAGTCGGCTTTTGGATGGTTCAACTATTTCGTCATCTGATCCGGTTACCCTGTATCCTTTTAGTTTTAGGGTGATTGCCAGGTTGTGCATGGCAGCTCCGCCAATTGCGATGAAATGAATATTCATGGTTTCGGTAACTTTTTGCCAATTTTGCGGTTAAAAGTAACAAAATCCGAATCACAAAATTTCAGTATATGAAGCTTTATCCAATTCATGCAGGTTATTTCATGGCTGACGGAGGAGCCTTGTTTGGCGTTGTACCTAAAGTATTATGGAGCAAACATTACCCATCGGATGAGAATAACCTATGCGAAGGAGCCATGCGTTGTTTGTTGGTTGTTGATGGCGATCGAAAAATATTGATCGACAGCGGAGCCGGGGATAAATATGATGAGAAGTACAAAAGGAACAATGGTTTACATGGCGATGAAACATTGGTTGGCTCATTGAAGGCTGCTGGTTTTCACCCCGATGAGATTACTGATATGTTTTTTACCCATTTGCATTGGGACCATTGTGGTGGAGCAGTACAGTTCGGTGAAGATGGTAAGACACCCGAACTGGTGTTCAA
>ENA-ORXD01000317-ORXD01000317.1-sediment-metagenome-genome-assembly--contig:-NODE-317-length-67912-cov-4.481256_pt1 | contig 67912 bp, 62 predicted proteins | sample MGYA00237862_ERZ511471 | MGnify/ENA metagenome assembly ERZ511471
CTGGTTCCCTTCTTGATCCTATTGGCTTCAATCTTGCTGGCAGTTCAGGATCGCCTGCGAGCCTGGGTCTTCAGCCATGCCGGGAGGGTGGCTGGCGTTGTCCCTGATGCTTTGATGGTTGTGGCTGTTGGCGCGGCAGCTATTTACGGTGGTTATTTTGGTGCTGGACTCAGTGTGATTGTGTTGGCTGTCCTGGGTCTGGTTCTGGAAGATTCATTGACCCGGCTGAACGCTCTTAAGCAGGCCATCGCCCTCAGTGTCAACCTGGCGGCGGCTATCTTTTTTGTCTTTTCGGGACAGGTCGTGTGGCGTATGGCGCTGGTGATGGCAATTGGCGCTCTGGCTGGAGGTGTGTTGGGGGGCCGCCTGGCTGGCCGCATCCAGCCGCTTCTGCTGCGCCGGATTGTGGTTGCCATTGGTGTTCTGGTCTCTGTAATTTACCTGCTGCGTTGAAAAGAATAACACCCGCTTTCCAGACAGATTTATCCGGTCTGGAAAGCGGGTGCTTCACTTTATGTTCTGTCCAATCTATCTTTTGATAACAAATTCTCCCAGCACCCACAGAGCGATCATGACAACCCCAATACCAAATCTGGCCACCACAGCCCACCCGCAACCCATGGCCATGCTGGTGGTTGAATCAAGCGCCTGGCGCCAATCCTTCAGACGAACATATTCTACAATGAATAATGCCAGCAGCGCGCCGATTAAACCACCAAAGGGTGGCATGGCAAAACTGCCGACCAATCCGGCGGCCAGCGCGGCACCAATAGCCAGCCAGCTGGCGCCTTTTGCCCGCGCGCTGCCGCCCATCAATAGATTGTCAAGCAGGTTTCCCGGGAGCATCAAAAGAGTAATGAAGATAAACAGGATGATCGCGGTCAGATCAAATCCGGTCACCAGATAATAAACTAAAACCGGTATCCAGATGATGACAAGGCCTGGTAAAGCTGGAACCAGCAGGGTCAGAAGCCCGGCGACCATAACTGCCAGTACAATGCTTTGTAAGGCAACAATACCTATATCCACAGGGTTCACCTCATTCTGGTTTGATGACGCTGACACCGCCCATCCAGGGGCGCAGCACTTCTGGCACAACAATGGAACCATCGGCCTGCTGGTAGTTTTCCATCACCGCGATTAAAGTGCGGGGAAGCCCCAACCCGGATCCATTTAAGGTATGCACAAGCTGGATCTTTCCGCCGTCTTCAGGTCTGTATTTGATGTTTGCACGTCGAGCTTGAAAATCACCTACGTTGGATACAGATGATACTTCAAGCCATTCCCCACAACCGGGAGCCCACACCTCCACGTCGTAAGTTACCTGCGCGTTGAATCCCAGATCGCCGGTGCATAACTGGATTACCCGGTAGGTCAGGCCCAATTCCTGGCAGGTTTGCTCGGCATCTGCCAGCATTTTCTCCAGTTCGCGCTGAGACTCTTCGGGTTTACTGAAGATATACATTTCCACTTTATCAAACTGGTGCCCGCGTTTGATCCCTCGCACATCCCGTCCGGCGCTCATTTTCTCACGCCGGAAGCAGGCGGTATAAGCGGTGTATCGAAGTGGGAGAGCCTGTTCCGGAAGGATCTCTTCCATGTGAAGCCCGGTGAGAGGGACTTCAGCGGTGGGGACCATCCAGCGGTCTTCTTCGTGATCGTGGTACAGGTTGTCAATGAATTTTGGTAATTGCCCTGAGGCAAAAAGCGTGCTTTCCCGGACCATAAATGGGGTGTATTTTTCGAGATAGCCCTGCCGGCTGTGAAGATCAAGCATCCACGAAATCAGCGCGCGCTGCAGCCGCGCCCCAGCCCCGCTGAGGACATAAAAACGGGAACCGGTGATTTTTACGCCCTGGTCAAAATTCATGATTCCCAGGCTGGGCCCCAGGTCCCAATGGGGGATCGGCTCAAAATTGAAAGAGGGTATTTCACCCACGGTTTTGAGAACCACGTTTTCACTCTCGTCTTTTCCGAGAGGCGTCTGGTCACCGGGAAAATTAGGGATCCCCGCGACCAGATTAGTGAGTTCTACATCCACGCCGCGAACTTCTTCATCCAACGCGGAAATCCGGTCACCAACCTCGCGCATGGCTTCAATTTTTGCGTTACGCTCAGCAGGGTCTCTCATTTTTCCGATTTCTTTTGAGACTTTGTTCCGTTCTGCTTTGAGGTTTTCAACCTCCACCAGCAGTTCCCGCCGCTTCACATCCAGACTTACAACCTGATCCACAATCGCTGTATCCATATTGCGTTTCCGCAAAGATTCGCGAACGGTATCCGGATTTTCCCGAAAATTGACAATATCCAACATCTCTCACGCTCCCAAATATGTAATGAAAAAAGCATCCCTCTCGCACAGGACGAGAGGGATGCCTCGTGGTACCACCTGTTTTTGCCGAGGATCTACTTTTTCCTCAAGCCTCTTTATGGCGATAACGGAAGCCACCGTCCCTTTTACGATGAGAATAGCCCCATCCCTGCAAGGGAAGCCCACCATGATGCGGTGTCCGGGGTGGATTTCACCAGGCTTTTATACCAGTTTGCACCTTCCACCGGCTCTCTGAAAAAACAACCTGATTACTTGATCCCGGGTTGGCATTTTTCAATTTTGAACTTTAACGCATTATACCTTTCAAATAAAAAATGTCAAGAAAACTTTTCTCAGGGATTTTCAATCCTCTGAGTTAATATCCAATCGGTACCCTACCCCGCGCACCGTTTTAATGTATCTGGGATGGCGCGGGTCTTCCTCTAAAGCTTGCCGCAGCCAGCTGATATGCACATCCAGAGTCCTGGTATCTCCGGTATATTCCGTTTCCCAGACCGCTTGAAACAATTCTGTGCGGTTGATGACTTCTCCAGGACGTTCCATCAATGCCTTCAGGAGATTTACCAGGCGGGGGGTCAGTTGCGCGTGGCGTTTGTGGCAGCGCACCCACCGGTTCTCTTCCTCAAGTCTTAAAGGCCCGACAACCATCAAATCACCCTCATCGGCAGGCAACAGGGGGCGAATGCGGTTCAATAACTTTTGGATGGTGAACGGTTCAATCAGAACCGTATTTGCTTCAAAATCATCCAGGGAAATAGAGTTCTTCTCGAGCACCAGAATAATTGGAAGAAATTCATCAGTCTGCCGGATTGCTTTACAAATTCTTCGACCACTGGTACGCATTGAGGCAGCATCGAGGAGTACCAGATGGGGTCTGTTTTTTGCCAGATGGGTAAGCGCCGATTTTCCACTGGAAACACACGTAACCTTAAAACCTTTATGGGTGAGACCCGTATAGAAAGATGGCCTATCCGCTCTTTTCCCTTCAATTAATAAAATCTTTGCGTTCTCTGGTGTCAAGAGGTAATCTCCAATGATTTATAGCAAAAAAGTGAACATATATCCCAAGGGTGCGAAAATTATTCCATTCTTTTTTCCAATAGTAGGTTCGCGTTTTTAAAAAGCCCATGCCAGAAAAAACCTTTGATAGGGATTTTTCTTTTAGCGGCGTTCCGCCCCCTGTACTCTGCGGCTATGAGTTTAATAAGGTTGCAGGGCACGGCTTTTTTTAGGATCGACTCTCAATCACATTGTGATAAATATTATACACGAAAGTTGAATGTTAAATAATGAAGTTGTATGGTTCAAGTTGCATGCCACCGGTCACCGTGTTAGAATATATCAAACTGGCGTAAATAATTTCCTGTAAGGAAGTGCTTAATGTCCGATATGGTTGAAGTAGTTATCGATAGTTTGCGAGTGAGCCTCACAAATCAGCAGCGGATTGTTGTTTTGCGAGAAGTTGGCGTGGAGCGTTATTTGCCAATCTGGATTGGTCCCTACGAAGCAGAATCCATTACAATCGCTTTGCAGGAAATCGAAGTGGCCAGACCCCAAACGCACGACTTGCTCAAAAATTTTCTGATCGAGTTAAACGCTCGATTGATCAGGGTGGAAGTCAGCAATCTTGCGGATGATGTGTTTTATGGAAATTTAGTGGTTGAAACCAATAACCAGATTATTAATATTGATTCCCGTCCATCTGATGCCCTGGCTTTGGCGGTAAGAGCGCATGTTCCGATCCTGGTTGCTCGTGAGGTAATGGAAAAAGCGGGTATCGTTCCTGAGAAAGATACCGAAACGGATACCGGTACATCCTTGTCCACAGAGAGTGAAAAAGATGAAGGTTCAAAGGACTCTGAGGACCGGTTATCTATTTTTGAAGATTTTCTTGAGAAATTAGAATCCAACGATGATGATATTGCCGATGACATGCCGGATGAGGATGACACCGGGAAGGAATAAAATTTTTCAAGCCGCACACCACACCGGGGTTCACAAATCACCCCGGTTTTTTATCATAGAAGTAGTGATAGACTGACCCATGAGTGATTTTTCACAGATCGACCAGACCATTTCTCCAGAAATCCAGGCTCAGCCTCACAGCCGTGAGGCTGAAGAAGCTGTTCTTGGCGCGATTCTGATCAACCCCGAATCTTACTATGATGTCGCGCAATTCCTGCAGCCGGATGATTTTTATATTGTCCGCAATCAGTGGGTCTGGGAAGCATTCAACCGTCTACACGAGCGCCGCGCTCCCATAGATTTTCTGACGGTTTGTGAAGAGCTGGAACAGCATCACCAATTGCAAGAGATTGGTGGGACGGCATATATCATGTCGCTCATCAACCAGACGCCCACCTCACTTCATTCAGAAGCATACGGCAAAATTGTTGAAGAAAATTCAATTCGCCGCCGGATGCTGGCATCCGCAAATGATCTGGCAAAACTGGCATATACCAAAGAACAATCGATCGAAACCATTCTAAACGAAGCCGAAAAATCGATCTTTGGCATCAGTGAACGCCGTGTACACCGAGATTTACAGCCCATCCAGCAAGTTCTCAGTGAGGTTTACGACCGTGTTGACCAGCTTTCCCGCAGGGATGAGGAAATTTATGGGGTTCCCACCGGGTTGATCGATCTGGATAAGCTGTTGGGAGGTCTCCAGAAATCGGATCTGCTGATTATTGCCGGGCGGCCAGGCATGGGTAAAACCGGGTTCATGCTGTCAGTGGCAAAGAACGCTGCCCAGAAACACAAGAAGCATGTGGCGGTGTTTTCTCTGGAAATGTCGAACGAACAGCTTGTCCAGCGGCTTATCGCTCAGGAAACCGGGATAGATACCCAGCGGCTGCGCTCTGGCAAACTTACTGAGGATGAATGGCCGCTTTTCACACATGCCATTGAGGTGCTGGCTGATACCCATATCTTTCTGGATGACACTCCCGCGATCACTCCGCTGCAACTGCGGACAAAATGCCGCAGGCTGCATCTTGAATATGAGCTGGATCTGATCATTATCGATTACCTGCAATTGATGAGCGGTGATATGCGAAATGATAATCGCGTACAGGAAGTGTCATACATCTCCAGAAATCTTAAGGTGCTGGCCAGAGAGTTAAATGTTCCGGTTTTAGTCGGCGCTCAGCTCTCCCGCGCTGTTGAACAACGGGCAGATAAACGGCCTGTGCTTTCAGACTTGCGTGAGTCGGGCAGTCTGGAACAGGACGCGGATATTGTGATGTTCATTCACCGGCCAGACGCGCTGGAGAAAGATAGTCCTCGTCAGAACATCGCTGAGATTCTGGTTTCAAAGCATCGCAATGGCCCCACCCACCCAGGTATTGAACTGGTCTTCCTGAACAGACTGGCTCGTTTTGAGAACGCTGCCACCGCCGGGACTCCCGCACGTTGATCCTTGATGTACAGCCAATTTGTTCAAGAGAAAGCCTGTAAGAGTAATTAATAAAATGAGTCCTTTTGTAGGGTTTCCAAAAACAACCAGCCACTCCGTAGCGATACCATCACAATTTTTCACTGAACTCTTACCGGAAATTGGCAGTCTTGAAGAATTGAAAATTTCTTTGTACGTTCTGTGGTATTTAAGTCACCAGGAAGGGCCCGTTCAATTCATTACAAAGCAGGTCTTTCTCGATGACAAACAGTTTATGAATGGTCTGGATAAAGATTTTGCCCGGGCACAACAGGGACTGGAAAATGGGTTGGAACTGGCGACCCAACTAGGATTTTTGCTCAAGGTTACCACGGCAAAACACGATGAATTTGAAACCATTTATTTCCTGAATTCAGTTCGTGGACGCAACGCGGTAGAAACCCTTGAAAAAGGAGATTGGTCTCCGGAGGAAATTCATTTCGCGCCTATTCAGCTTGAACTGGAAAAGCCGAATATTTTCCGTTTATATGAAGATAATATTGGACCTCTGACCCCGTTAATTGCTGACGCATTACGGGATGCCGAAAAAAGATATCATATCGCATGGATAGAAGAAGCCATTCAAATTGCAGTTGAGAACAATGTCCGCCGATGGCGATATATTGAGGCAATCTTAGAATCCTGGCAGAAGGAAGGACGTAATGGAACCGATCGACGAGACGCTGAAGAAAATCGCCGCCGATACCTCAAAGGGGAATATTCGGAATTCATCGAACACTGAGCCTGCCCCCTCAAGCGATTGGGAAGGCGATCCGGATTGCCCTTTGTGTGGAGGGGTGGGTTATATCCGGCAGGATCTCCCTATCACTCATCCTGATTTCGGCAAGCTCCGGATTTGCACCTGCCGTCAGAAGACGGTAGCGCAAATGGCGCATGACAGGCTTTACCGGTTGAGCAACCTGGAAGCTTTCAGGCATTTCAACTTTGATAACTTCAGTACACAGGGTCGAACCGGGCTGGGAGAGGAACAGATTTCTTCCTTAACCTTCGCTCATCATAACGCGCGGCAATTTTCCCAGACGCTGAATGGCTGGCTGTTACTGATGGGAACCTATGGATGTGGGAAAACACACCTGGCTGCCGCGATCGCCAATTTCGCGGTGCAAATGGGAGTTCCTACCCTTTTTCTAACCGTTCCTGATCTGCTGGATTGGCTGCGTTTCTCTTATGGGAATTCTGAGACCAACTTCGAAACCCGTTTTGATGAAATCCGCAACATCCAGCTGCTTGTTTTGGATGATCTTGGGACACAGAATACCACCGCGTGGGCGCAGGAAAAGTTGTACCAGATTATCAATCACCGCTATGTGAACCGGCTTCCACTGGTGCTGACCACCAACCAGAGCCTGGAAGAAATTGAAGGGCGTATCCGGTCCCGGTTAAGAGATCCGGAACTGGTGACCCGGATTGACATCACCGCTCCGGATTATCGCTCCAAGGATCCGGATACCAGCTATCCGCCATTATCTTCGCTCCATCTCCACACCAAACAGGGCTTTGGAGAGTTCAGCACAAGAGAAGGCGAAAAGCTGCCCGCTGAGCAGCAGCGCAGTCTGTTAAAAGCCTTTGAAGCCGCGCAACAATTTGCTGAGAATCCCAGGAACTGGCTGGTATTTATGGGTGATTATGCGACTGGAAAAACCCATCTGGCGGCTGCGATTGGCAACTACCGTCACGCACTGGGTTCTTCACCCATGTTCGTTGTAACCCCAGATCTCCTGGATCACCTGCGGGCGACTTTTAATCCCAACAGCACTGTTTCTTACGATCGTCTGTTCAATGACGTCCGCACGGCGTCTTTGTTGATCCTGGATGACCTGGGCACCCAAAGCGCCACTCCCTGGGCAAAAGAAAAGTTGTATCAAATTTTGAATTATCGCTATAACGCGGAATTGCCAACAGTGATTACAACGGCTTCTCCAATGGATGAATTGGATCCCCGGATTACCAGCAGGATGATGGATAAACGGATTTGTGATATCTATTATTTGGATGTGCCGTCCTATCGTCCCAAAGGCCCTGTCAGAAGATCCACAAAACGCCGGCGCGCTGCTTCAACCTGATCTGCTGGCAATTTACTTGACGGTATTTGGCAACCTGCTTACAATCAATTTAACAATTCAATATGCCAATAAAGTGCTTTTCCCCCGGATGGGAAGCTCAAAGGTGAAACCGGTGAAAGTCCGGTGCTGTCCCGCAACTGTAAAGAGAATTATTCTCTAAGCCAGGTCATCCGCTAAGATTGGCGTTTTCCACACTCTCGAGGAAAGGAGGTGGGAACATCAAGAAGACCATCCTTTTGAATTCCCAAACCTCCCTGTCTGATCAGACAGGGAGTAGTGTTTAACCTTAATAAGAAATGTTCAGAACCCTAAGAGGAAAAATGAAGAGATTATCTCAAATTATCACAGCGCTTGTTTTTATCAGTGTGCTTGTAGGAGCATGTACCCCGGTCACGACGGCTATTCCAGAGGTAGCAGCTCCCCAAATTAACATAATTGATGGCCTGGGGCGTGAAGTCTCGCTGGCGGAACCGGCTCAGAAAATTGTTTCTCTGGCCCCATCTAACACAGAGATCCTGTTCGCGGTTGGAGCGGGGGAGCAGGTAATTGGACGGGACGACTTCTCAAATTACCCGCCAGAGGCCGGCGCGGTTCAAACCGTGGGGGGATCATCCGGCTACAACCTTGAGAAGATCACGGAATTGCAACCCGACCTGGTGCTGGCAGCTGAGATCAACAGCCCTGAAGATGTCAAAGCGCTTGAAGATCTTGGTATCACAGTTTTTTATCTTTCCAATCCGGTTGAATTTGAAGGAATGTATGAAAACCTGCGAACAGTCGCCCGGCTTACCGGTCATATTGAGACGGCTGAGGAGTTGATCGCATCCCTGAAGGGCCGGGTCGAATCCGTTTCTGAAAAAGTGTCGGGTGTTGAAACCCGTCCGGTTGTGTTTTATGAACTGGATGGAACGGATCCTATAAAACCGTGGACCAGCGGCCCGAGTACATTTATAACACTTCTGATTGAGATGGCGGGAGGAAGCAGCATCGGCACAGAACTGGACCTGCCCTGGGCTCAAATCAGCCAGGAACAACTTATCCTCAAGGACCCGGATATCATTCTCCTGGGAGACGCACAGTGGGGAACCACGCCAGAAATGGTGGCGGCCCGACCGGGGTGGGGTGATATCAAAGCGGTCCGTGAGGGTAAGGTAATCCCTTTTAATGATGATCTTGTCAGCAGACCTGGCCCAAGACTGGTTGATGGGCTGGAGGAATTGGCGCGCGCCATTCACCCTGAACTCTATTAGCAGGTAAAATATGCGAATCACTGCCCGCCCCTACCTTTCAAGTATTTTGCTTTTGATCCTTTTCCTGTTTCTAAGCGTGGGAGTGGGCAGTGTTTTCATTCCTCCACAAACCCTGATTCAACTTATAGCCCAGCAGATATCAAACCAGCCTGTTCAGTCTGATCTTTTGCCGTTCTCTACGATCCTGTTTGAGCTGCGTATTCCCAGGACTATTTTGATCGTGCTGACCGGGGCAGCTCTTGCCGGCAGTGGGGCATCTTATCAGGGGTTGTTTCGAAACCCACTGGCAGACCCGTATTTAATCGGTGTCGCTTCTGGAGCCGGACTTGGGGCGATACTGGCCATGAGCATTCGCTGGCCTTACACTATGCTTGGATTGCTGGCAGTGCCTCTGGCAGCTTTTATCAGCGCGCTGCTTACTGTATTTTTGGTGTATCAAATTGCCAGAGTAGGGAAAACGGTACCCACCACAAACCTGATCCTGGCCGGTGTGGCGGTCAGCGCCCTGACCTCAGCGGTTACATCCTTCTTAATGATCACTTCAACCAATGAACTGCACCGCGCGGTTGCCTGGTTGTTGGGTGGGTCAACGACAACCGGATGGCGGGCAATCTGGGTCGTTTTACCGTACATCACTCTTGGCCTGGCGATCCAAATTGCTATGGGGCACGCCATGAATGTACTCCAGTTTGGCGATGAACAGGCTGAGCAATTAGGTCTGTCAGTCAGCAAGGCACGCTGGATGATCATCCTGTCGGCTTCTCTGACAACCGCTTCGGCGGTATCTTTTTCCGGGATCATTGGGTTTGTCGGGCTGATTGTTCCCCATGTTGTCCGTTTGATCTGGGGGGGAGATTATCGCCGTCTCATTCCGCTTTCCATTTTGAACGGAGCCAGTTTGTTGTTAATAGCAGATGTTCTGGCCAGGGTGATCCTCTCTCCTCAGGAATTGCCGGTAGGGATTATCACCGCAATTGGAGGGGCGCCTTTCTTTCTATGGCTGCTGAGACGCGCCAAACAAGAGAATTATTGGTGAAGAAAATGCTGGATGTTGAACATGTATTTGTCTCCTATGAAACGCAAACTGTTCTGCGCGATATCAGTTTAAATGTTAAAGCTGGTGAGATCCTGGCGGTGATCGGCCCAAATGGGGTTGGTAAATCCACGCTCATCCGTGCTTTAAGTGGTATTCTTCCGCTGGTTTCAGGGAAAATCAGCATATCGGGCAAAGATATTTCTCGTTTGAAACCTGCTGAAAAGGCCAGGCTGATCGCGGTGGTGCCGCAGGTTCATACGCTCCCACCCGCGTTTACAGGGTATGAATTGGTGCGTTTGGGCCGCACACCGCATCTGGGCTGGCTGGGAAATTTCTCAGAAAGTGATGAGGAAATCTCAAGAAACGCGATGCGGCGCACGCACACTCTGGACCTGGCCGGACGAAAAGTTGGCGAAATCTCCGGAGGCGAACAGCAGCGGTTGCTGCTTGCCAGAGCGCTGGCGCAAGGAACACCCGTTCTCATGCTGGACGAGCCGACTCTGCATCTGGACTTGAACTATCAGATCAGCTTTTTGGACCATGTCCAGGCGCTCGCCAGACAGGATAATCTGACAGTTGTAATCACATTACATGATCTGAACCTGGTGTCCCGTTACGCGGATAGGGTCGCCCTTCTGGTCAATGAAAAACTGCTTGCCTGCGGGACACCCCGCGAAGTTCTGAAACCAGACTTGCTCAGCAATGCTTACCAGCTACCACTGCACACAATTACCGATCCGCACACCGGGTTGGAGGTGATTCTCCCCTGAACCGCCACGACCTCCCCCCGATGAGATTTGATTTCAGGTATACTTGGTTTCATGAATTTTGGAGTGTTGTTTTTTGATCTGGATGAGACATTGTACCCCGCGGGAAATGGGGTGTGGGATGCAATTGCTGAACGGATCAACCTGTATATTCACCAGCGTCTGAACCTGCCCTGGGAAGAAATACCCGTGTTGCGCGAGCAATATTATTTGACTTATGGGACAACCATGCGTGGCTTGAAAGAGGCTCATCATATTGACACCCAGGAATATTTGCGGTTTGTTCATGATATCCCCATCACGAAGTATTTGCAGCCCAATGAACCGCTTCGGGAGATGTTGATCAACTTTCCTCAATCTAAATATATCTTTACCAACGCGGATAGCAACCACGCCAAACGGGTATTGCAAGCACTGGCAATTGAAGACTGTTTTGAAGGTGTCGTTGATGTCAATATGGTTTCTCCTTATTGCAAACCCCAACCGGAAGCATACGAGACAGTGCTTAAATTGCTCGATAAGAGCGGTCATGACAAAGCAGTTCTGATTGACGACAAAATTGCTAACCTGCAGACGGCCAGCCGGTTTGATTTCTTTACCGTATTAGTGGGGCAAAGTGATCCGATGGAAGGGGTGGATGCCTGTATTTCCAATATTTTGGATCTCCCGGGTGTACTGAAAAGCCAAGGCTGATCCATTGACGGCAGCGCTTCAACCTGACTCACACGGATAAACTCGTAGAATATTGTGCATCTACAAATAGATTAATAAAAGTATGGTACGCTTGTTTTTGATTAAATAATTGTTTAAACGGGAGATTTTTACCATGAAATCAGTAAGGTACCTCTTGATTGCTTTTATTGCCGTTGTTCTTGTTTTGGGAACCTTCTCTGCAGGGATCCTCATCGGGTGGGCAATTCCAGGAGGTCCGGATTCGGCGTTGGGGTTTTTATCATCAGATAATGCGCTGTCATCCAGCGGACCTGAAGAATTATCTGATCAAAGTGAAACTCCTGAGGACTTAAAAGAACTTTTTAATCCATTCTGGGAAGCATGGACAATAATTCACGATATCTACGTGGACCAGCCGGTTGATGATGTGGAAATGATGCGCGGCGCGATCAGCGGGATGCTTGACTCTCTGGGTGACCAGCATACTTCTTATATGGCTCCCATTCTTTACGAAGAACAAAATGCCACTTTGGAAGGACAGGAATATGAAGGGATCGGAGCCTGGGTGGATATTACCGGTGACTATTTAATGATCATCAGCCCGATGCCGGGTTCGCCTGCTGAGGGTGCTGGTCTCCAGCCCAATGACCTGGTGATTGCGGTTGATGGCAAAGATATGACAGGCATGGATGGAGATACGGTATTAAGTAACGTTCTTGGGCCTGCCGGCACAACTGTGGTACTCACCATTCAGCGCGGTGATCCGCCGGAGATTTTTGATGTTTCGATTGAGCGGGCTAAAATTGTTGTTCCAAGCATCAATGCCAGTATATTGGATGAAAACGTTGCTTATATCCAGTTGTATAATTTCGGAGAGAATACAACCAAAGAACTCCGCGAATCCCTGAAAGAGCTTTTAGAGGAAGACCCGGATGGACTGATCCTTGACCTGCGTAACAATGGCGGCGGTTATCTAACAACAGCCATTGAGGTTTCATCTGAATTCATCAAATCCAATCAGGTTGTGATGTATGAGGAATTTGGTGATGGCAGCCGCACAACCTATAAGGCCAAACGTGGCGGTCTGGCAACGGATATACCACTGGTTGTTCTGGTTAATGAGGGAACCGCTTCTGCCTCTGAGATCACTGCTGGAGCCATTCAAGATTATAAACGCGGTTTGCTGGTGGGGACAACCACTTTTGGAAAAGGCTCTGTGCAAAACTGGATATCCCTATCTGATAATCAGGGAGGCATCCGGGTCACAACCGCACGCTGGCTGACGCCGTTAGAACGCCGAATCCATCAAGTTGGATTGGAACCGGATTTCAAAGTTGACTTTACTGAAGAAGACGCTCAAAATGGAATTGACCCTCAGTTGGAAAAAGCGATCGAAGTAATAGAAGCGATGAAATAACATCCCCAAAACAGTTCTTTTGAGTGAAAAAGAACTGTTTTTTCTTGTGTTGGCAGCACACATTAAAATATCCCTGCAGATTATTAATTGACAGTTCATCCTGCGCAGGGTATAATAGACGCTTGCTGAAAATCATAAATGGAGTGTGGCTTATGGAATCAAATGTTGTGGCGACAAATGAGGATCGCCCGGTCGAAATCAAGAGAAAAATGAAGTTTACTGGATCAGTTGAAAAAATCAGTCTGGCAGGCGCAGTAATCAACATCGGTTCAGAACAACCCGCAGTACTTCATATTTCCCAAATTACTACAGAAAACCAGGAAGAACCTCTGAAGCGGGTAGAAGATACTTTGGAAGTTGGCCAGACTGTTGATGTGTGGGTCCGCAAGGTAAAGGATGACCACATCGAACTGACAATGATCAAACCGCTGGATTTGGAATGGCGTGAGATCAAAAAAGGTATGGCCGTCAAAGGCAAAGTAGTCCGCCTTGAAAAGTTTGGCGCGTTTGTGGAAATTGGCGCAGAGCGGCCTGGATTGATCCATATCAGTGAAATGGCTCATGGGTATGTTCGCTCCCCATCGGATATGCTTAAAGAAGGCGATGAGATCGAAGCGGAAGTTCTCGAAGTCAGCCGGCGCAAGAAGCAGATTAAACTGAGCATGAAGGCCCTGGAACCTGAACCTGTTGCTGTTGCAGAAACGCCTGAAATTCCTTTCCCCAAAAAGAAAGACAAACCGGTTAAACGGAAGAAAGTCTCAAAGAAACAGAGAGATAAATTTGAACAGAGCGGCGATTTCAATTTCGCGCTGGGCAACTCTGCTGAGGATGAAACCGAAACCGCTTTAGGGATCGCTTTACGCGAAGCGATGGAAAAAGCACAGAGCCGAAAATCACAGCAGGAGGCGCGATCCAAGAAGGAAAAAATGGGTTCAAAAGAACAGGATGAAATCATTGCGCGCACCCTGGAACATAAAACTGAAGAATCTTAGATCCAGATCTTCATAAGTGGCAGCGTTAAATACACAAAGGAGGATTTACCCGAAACGATAAAATGTTCGCCTCAAGATTTTACTAGCCACACTAACTCGGATCAAGTAACATAATAAGCAAAAAATGATCGTCCTGCTCCCCTCATATGGGCAGGACGATAGATTTGTAAAAAGGCAGGATAATAAAAGGACAAAAAGATTTGACAAGATCTTCCTGGCAATACAGTTTTTTTCCTTAACGCATCTATGGTAAACTGTTGGTAGATATTGACCGGAAAGGCTGCGGATCTGAATGTGCATCATAGCTAATGGATAAGATAAAGTTATTCATGCGGAATACTCTAAAAATCCTTTAACCATTCGTGGGGAGGAGCCGATATCGGCCCTCCCCACTTCTTTATTTACCGGGAAACAAGCACTGATTAATTTTTTGGAGAGAGAATTGATGTTAACCAAATATATATTCTTCACAGGCGGTGTGGTCAGTTCAGTCGGCAAAGGTGTTACCGCTGCTGCGTTGGGTAGATTACTTAAGGAACGCGGTTTCAAAGTGGCGGTTCAAAAGCTGGATCCGTATATCAATGTTGATCCGGGCACAATGAGCCCTTACCAACACGGAGAAGTTTTTGTGCTGGATGATGGGGCGGAAACGGATTTGGACCTGGGGCATTATGAACGTTTTATCGATATTCGGTTAAATAAAGTGTGTAACATTACCACCGGTCAGGTGTATGCGGAAGTGATCGGTAAAGAGCGGAGAGGTGATTACCTCGGCGGAACCATTCAGGTCATTCCACATATCACCAACGAGATCAAGCGCCGGATCGGGCTGGTCGCGAAAGCCACTGATGCCGAAATTGTTTTGGTGGAAGTAGGGGGTACCGTTGGTGATATTGAGAGCCAACCCTTTTTAGAAGCGCTGCGCCAGCTGCGCGGCAGTCTCGGGAGGGATAACAGTCTTTATATCCATGTCACCTGGCTGCCCTATATTGGTGCAACCGGTGAGCTAAAAACAAAGCCAACCCAGCATTCTGTTCGTGAACTGCGCTCTATTGGTATTTCACCCGATATGATCGTGGCACGTTCTGACCATCCGGTTGATGATAGCCTGAGGGAGAAGATCGCTCTTTTTTGCGATGTTGAGAAGAGGGCGGTCATTCCGATGGTTACCACGCAAATTTTGTACGAAGTGCCATTGCTTCTGGAAGAGGCCAATGTCGCTGAACTGGTGATGGAGCGGTTGGGACTAGAAGCGCGAAAAATTCCTGACTGGAATAACTGGGAAAATATGCTTAAGGAAATCAGCCGGCCAAAACCCAAAGCGAGGATCGCGCTGATTGGCAAATATGTAGAACTTCATGACGCTTATATGAGTGTAAGAGAGGCGTTGAAGCACGCGGCACTCCAGGTGGGGGTTGAACTTGACCTGGAATGGGTGCACTCCTCTGACCTTGAAAAAGGGAAATGTTGGGATATTCTGGAGACCGTGGATGGGGTCATTGTTCCGGGTGGCTTTGGCAGCCGCGGCATCGAAGGGAAAATTCAGGCTGCGCGGTTTGCCCGCACTCATAAAGTCCCCTATTTGGGTCTCTGCCTGGGTATGCAGTTAATGGTCGCGGAGTTCGGCCGTTTTATTCTGAATGACGAACGGGCGAATTCCACTGAATTTGATCACACTACCCCACATCCGGTGATTGACCTGATGCCGGATCAAAAAGAGATCAGTGACATGGGGGGAACCATGCGCCTGGGTTTGTACCCTTGCCAGTTAACCCCGGGAACCATTGCTCAACAAGCCTATCAAGAAGAGCTGATCCAGGAAAGGCACCGCCACCGCTTTGAATTCAACAATAATTACCGTAAAATTTATGAAAAACATGGAATGCGGTTCTCTGGTTTGTCTCCGGATGGGCGCCTGGTGGAAATTGTGGAACTGGCAGACCATCCATTTATGCTGAGCACACAGTTCCATCCGGAGTTCCTTTCACGTCCAAACCGCCCGCATCCGCTGTTTGTCGCTTTTATGAAGGCAGTTTGCGAACATGGTAAGATCTCTTGCAAACCCGCAGGTGACACTTCGTTGGAGAGCAATAACCAGGAATGAGCCCATCCTTCTCCTACTGCTGTTCGATAAAGCCTGTATCTTTAATAAAAAAGGGATTATACTTTAATTCACAAAAGCACTATCATAATATCAGGTGCAAGATTGCCATCCAAAAATATCTAATTTGAGGGAACAAAATGAACACAAGTATTGAATTGATAACCGCTCAAGAAATTCTTGACTCTCGAGGAAACCCGACCATTGAAGTTGAAGTTGTGCTTGCTGATGGAAACTGGGGACGCGCAGCCATTCCATCCGGCGCTTCCACTGGCGCTCACGAAGCGATCGAACTTCGTGATGGCGACAAATCCCGCTATAAGGGAAAAGGCGTTTTGAAAGCTGTTGAGAATGTCAACACTGAAATCGCTGAGACTCTGTATGGTTGGGACGCTGTGGAACAACGTGCCATTGATCAGGTGCTGCTTGACCTGGACGGCACCAAGAACAAATCCAAATTAGGCGCCAATGCTATTCTTGGTACCAGTCTGGCTGTTGCCAAAGCAGCCGCAAATTCTGTCGGGCTTCCCCTGTACCGCTACATTGGCGGGGTGCACGCCCATGTTTTACCTGTGCCGATGCTGAATATTCTGAATGGCGGCAAACACACGGGATGGCAGTCGACGGACGCACAGGAATTTATGATTATGCCTTTTGGCGCTTCTTCTTTCAGCGAGTGTCTGCGCTGGGGTACTGAAATCTACCACGCTCTGAAAGACGTTCTGATTGGACATGGATACACCGCGCTTGTCGGCGACGAGGGTGGTTACGCTCCCGCGCTGAAATCCAACGCCGAAGCTGTTGAAGTAATCCTGGAAGCCATTGAAAAAGCCGGTTACAAACCTGGTGAAGAAGTTGCTATCGCCCTCGACCCGGCTGCCTCTGAATTCTACGACGCGGATGAGAAACTATACAATCTCCGTGTGGAGAACAAGAAACTCACAAGCGACGAAATGGTTGAGTTCTGGAAAGACTGGATCAATAAATACCCGATCGTCTCTGTGGAAGATGGGCTCGCTGAAGATGACTGGTATGGTTTCGAGAAGATGGTCGCGGAAGTTGGCGATAAAGTGCAGATTGTGGGTGACGACCTGCTGGTTACCAATCCGGAACGCGTTCGCCGTGGCATCAAAGAAAAGGCCGCGAACTCTCTGCTGGTGAAACTCAACCAGATTGGTTCTTTAACTGAGACCATTGAAGCAGTAGAACTTTGCCACCGTGCGGGTTGGACTGCGGTCACTTCCCACCGTTCTGGTGAAACTGAAGATTCCACCATCGCTGACCTGGCAGTGGCTCTCAATACCGGGCAGATTAAAACCGGCGCTCCCGCGCGTTCTGACCGGGTCGCGAAATACAACCAGCTGCTGCGCATTGAAGCCGAACTGGGTTCCAGCGCTGAATTTGCAGGTTGGTCCGCGCTGGCTTCTCGCCGTTTCAAGTAAGATTTGTTGATACCTGGCATTTCAATCCCCTCGAAAACTCTTTTCGAGGGGATTTCTTTTATATCCGATAGAATTTGAGAGTTTTTTAAAGCGAATGACAGGATAAATCTGTGATAATATGCTCAATATCCTGCCAGCTACATTTTTTCAAAGGAGCAACGAATGGCTGATAGTTCTTCAACAGATGCAGAAACTTCAATCCAATCTGAACACAACCAGACAGAGGAATCTGTTTCGCTTCCCAAAGTTCCCGCCGCGTTTTGGTTGTTGGGGGTTGGAATAGCATGGGCCGCGGATCTGTTATTTTGGCAACAGCGCTTTGGAATCTCATTTGGAATCTGGGTTTTGCTGATCCTTGGCGCCAGTATTTATCTGGCGATCCGTGAGAAAAAGAGTATCCCCGCCGCCAGCCTTGTTCTGATGTTGGGAATCCTTGCCACGGCAGCGTTAGCGGTCTTACGCATGGAGCCTGTCACCCGATTTGTGAATGTGATGGCTTCTCTTTCCCTGATTGTGCTGCTCAGCATCACTTTTCTGGATGGATACTGGCTTCACTTTCGAGTTATGGATGCTTTCATAAAATCCCTGAGTCTGTTTTTTATCAGTGGAATCACCGGCGCCGCGAAGTTGTTTTCTGCAACCCAGAAGAAAGTGAACCTGGGAAATGTAAATCATCGTAAAACCTTTTGGAAGACTGCCATAGTTCCTGTGCTGCGTGGTGTTTTATTGGCAGTGCCTATTCTGTTGGTTTTTACCGCGCTGCTGGCTTCAGCCGATCCGATCTTCAGCGACTACGCGCTTTCGTTTTTGAATATATTCAAAATCGAGAATCTGGGCGAGTACACTTTCCGGTTGTTTTATATTCTGATGTTTGGCTATATCTTTACTGGTTTTCTTCTGCACGGCGTTCTTGAGACCGGTAGTGGCAACAGGCCAGATCCAGAGAAACCATGGATGACCCCTTTCCTGGGATGGATTGAAACCTCGATTATTCTGTACGCTGTGGACCTGTTGTTCGTAGGGTTTGTTGGCATCCAGTTCCGGTATTTCTTTGGAGGCGAGTCCAATATCCACACTACAGGGTATACCTATGCTGAATACGCCCGGCGAGGTGCAACAGAGTTGATTTTTGTAGCGGTACTTGCCTTAATGCTGTATCTGACCTTGAAGACCATTTCCAAACACCAGGAACAAAAGCGAGCTTTTTCATTGGGAGCAACGGCATTATTTGGGCTGGTGCTGGTCATTCTGGTTTCCAGCTACCAGCGACTGCTGTTGTATGAAGAAGCATATGGGTTTACAGAGATTCGAACCCGCACGCACATTTTCATCTTCTGGTTGGCTGGATTGTTGATTGCCACAGCGGTTTTGGAAATCATCCGGCACAGCGAGCGGTTTTTCCAGGCACTGCTGATTGCCTGTCTGGGGTTCAGCCTGACTCTGGGATTGATCAATGTGGAAGGATTCATAGTACAAAAGAACGTTGAGCGCACCTACCAATCTAAGGAACTGGATATCAGTTACCTTAACCGGCTGACATCGGATGCTGTGCCTCAATTAATTGATTCCTATCATCTGCCCGGCCTGGACACAAAAACGAAAGACCAGCTGGGTGCCGAACTGGCCTGCCGGAACCACCTGCTGTCTGAGCAGACCGATTCACAGTGGATCTCATTTAATCCTTCAGAGGCAACCGCCAAACGCCTCCTGGCAGAGCAGAAGGGTATTTTGGAAGAATATGAAGTGGTTACAGGTTCAAGCTCGCTTGCTCCGATTGTAAAAATTCAAGGAGAAGATTATTCCTGTTATACAGAGCGGTGGCTGGATTAGTTAGACGCCTTTTAGCAAAACAGAGACTCTGGTCACCAACCAGAGTCTCTGTTTTGCTTATTAAAAACTTGTTTTTCAAGAAAAGTTGTATGCCTTGTTTCTTTATAGATCTAACCTGGGCTCCTTATAGCCGGTCTGATAAGCGTCCAGAATGCGAAGCGCCAGATCTTCAGGCTGCACCGCGCCAGGAGGGGCGTTGAAAGGTACTTTATCCCACAGTTTGGTTTGAACGGCTTTCGGGCGTACAATAACTACCGGGCGGCGCAGTTCTTTGCGCATCACCTCTCCCAGTGCTTCTAGCCCCGCTTTGGCGGCTGCGTACGCTCCCAGCCCCGGCAGGCGCATGCGTTCGCTCACCGCACCTAAAATGTACATTGTGGTGTTCTCGGCAAACAGCGGCAAGCTGTAATGCGCTGTAAGATACACACCAGTGAGATTCGCGTCGAGAATGCGTTTCCAATCTTGGGGTTTCATTTCTGCCAGCGGAGACGCGATAATATCGCCAGCGGCGTAAATCCACCAATCGATCTGGTCAACCTCCTGGCTGACCGCCATCACAGCTGCTTGAACGGCATTAGGATCAGAAACATCCGCTTCACAGGCGAAAATGGAAACATCCTCCAGTGCAGATGTATCCCGCCCCACAGCAATCACATTCCAATCCTTACTGAGTAATAGTTGTGCTAACGCGCGGCCTATGCCACCTGCCGCGCCCCAAATCAGCGCTGTCTGTTTCATCTTTTACCTCAAATTCTTTATATTTAGGAATGGTTCTCCAAAAACAGGCTAAATACAATCGGACTGAGCCAATTTACCACTTGATTTTCCCATCCTCATTATGATGAAAAAGGATTTGGAGGATCAACGCCAAGGCATTGGCAAAATGCCAATTTCGCGAGCTTCATCAAGTCGGATCACAATATAACCCTCCCCCTGCGTGCGGCCTTCTATCTCAACCCATTCCTGGTTTCCAACCTTAATCGCGTCTCTCAAGGGTGCATCACCAATCATTGTCGTTTCGATAAAGTAGTTGTAACTGCCGTCTGACCCGGTACGCACACCCATAAAGGCGTGACCAGGAACTAATACGATTTTGGTTTGTAAATCGATGGCCTCCGCCGCTGATGCCATCAGCAAGGCCAATTCAATGCAGTTGCCTGATCTCTGTTCCAATACTTCTCCGGGAAGGCGAATGCGCTGTTTGGCACCTGGGGCAAATGAAACAGTCGTGCTGACATAAGTCACATTATAATCATTTCCGATTGCATTCCAAATCGCTTCCAAACGATACTGAACGTCTCGATCGAAATCATCATCTTTATAATGGTAGCCGCTGGTAATAGCACCCGATTCATGCCAGTTTGCCGCATCGCGCAGCAGACGTTCTATAGCAGGATCATTCGGTGTTACCCATGCCGCGAGATATTTTGCGACGAAAGGGAAAGGGCGTTCAGGGGAAAGCCAATTTGGAAAATCCCTGCGCGCATATAATAAAACATCCCTGGTTTGATAATACAGCTCAGTTTCACCACTTTCTTCTACCAGTGTAATCCGCGTCACAAGGGTAGCCTTTTTTTCATTCATCAGCGAATCTATCACGTTGGGCAGCAAGACCGGATTGTGTTCGACAGCCTGCGACTCTCCCGGCGAAATCAACAGGGTCGAAACAGCCAGAGCTGTATAACCCATAACCTCATTTTCGACGCGCAATTGGGCAGCTTCCGCGCGTTTGTTTGTAATGCTGGTCGTAACCAGGCTGTCGATCGAAGTCCCGTAAAGGTGATAGAGCCCGGTGATGATCGCATCGAAATAAGAGATCGAAATTTGAAATTGATCAAGCAGGGGTAAATTCGTGCTGGTATGCTGTGGGGCTGATGTTGTATCAGTTGTTTCAATGAGACTGTTCGGTTCATGAAAATCGGAGCTCGGGCTGATCGTGATGAGTGTTTCGTCTGGTTCATTCAAATGCGTTTTCTGACGTATGAACGCAGGGGAAAAAATCTGACAACCCAAGCTGATTATTAAAGCAATCAAAATGATCAGCCGGCCATTCGTTTTTATGCAGGTCATGTTGTCCGTTCCTTTCGATCTGCACCTGTACCAGCTACCAATATCCGTGTTCCACTTTCAAATATTTTTCCAACAATTTCATCCCAGAGGGATTATGCTTGTGGCGGAATTAATTTAACTTTAGCATAATTCCCTCGATTTTGCAAAATATTTGCCATTCCATTTTCATAAAGTTAGCTACCGAAAATCATTTTTCCAGCCCAACTTAAATTAAATAACAAATTGGGATATGAAAAGGATCGTTTTTTCAGGGAGACTTTGTTCATAAATCTCTCGATATGAGTATTTCGCAGAAAGCTTCATTATCTCACTTCTGGCTGTTCGGATGATTTTTCCGGCCAGAAAAATGTATTTCGATCTCAGCTTCTTGATTTGCTGCCAGTATTCCGTCCCCTTTGCGAAGTCTATCTTGAACAGCAAAAGGAAATCGTAAGTCGCCATCAACTGAAAGATCGTTTCATTATTGAAAAGCAGCAATTCCGGCTTGTAACCGATGAAGTATTGGCTTGAACGACCTGTTTGTACACTGAAAGAGGGTCTCTTTCTTAAAAACGCCTATCTTTGGCTGATCTGGCGATTTAGAATCCCAGATTTACTCTTTCTCCTCAATCACTTTCCGTAAAAACATCAATAGTTCCGAATTTTCAGGAATGTCTTTCATCGAATCGCCATAGTGAACATAGCGAATGATACCTTCAGGGTCTATTATGAAAACGGCTGGCATCCGACCCAGTTTTACCAGATTCACTTCCTGGTAATACTTCTCCGCGTTTTTCGATTTGATGTCGGATAATCCGATGAAAGGCATCTGGTTGATCTCCCAGTGGTTCTTAAAAGCCCTCGGACCATCCGGACCCAGGGCAATCACTTCCGCGCCCAGGGCGGTGAATTTACTGTAATCATCGCGTAAGTGAGCCAACTGCTCACGGCAGTATGGTCACATAAATCCGCGCAGTAAAGCCAGTACAACAGGCTTTCCGCGATAATCAGAAAGATGTACGGTCCTGCCCAGGGTATCAATCAGCTCAAAATCAGGAGCCGGGGTATTAATCTCGATTCGATTTGACATATTTTCACTTTTCCTTCTTCTAATTTGCAGTTTCAAACGACTTTAGAAAATTGACGGTGGCTTCAACTGTGATCTGTTGCTGCTGTTCTATTGAGATTTGTGGAGTCTGGTCACCAGGCTGCGCCCCGTAGTTTCCAAACTGGGCGTGGTTTCCGCCTTCTATCACCACCCAACGGGTTGAATCTGGTAGGCGGGCCTGATTTTCGACCAGTTCGTCCACGGACATGTCTCGCGTTCCATACACCGACAGAACAGCTACTTCCTCAGAAGCAAGGTCGTTGTTCGCGGCCGGATAAGAAGCCCAAAGCGTCAGGCCGTATCCCCGGTCCAGGTTTTTGTGAATATAACTGGCAGCCATGGCTCCGCCCAGAGAATGCCCGCCAATCACCCAGTTTTTCAGCTGTGGGTACGCGGAAATAATTTCTTCCGCGCGATCGGGGTCAAACACGGCCAGACTGAGCGGCATTTTGGGCAGCGCGACCAGATATCCTGCTTCAGCTACCTTTTTGAGAGCGGGGGCGTAAGAACGGTAATCTACCCTGCCTCCCGGGTAGAAGATCATTCCGGTTTGCGGTTGAAGCTGGCGGGGGATAAATACCACCATTTCTGGCATCGAAAAGACTTCCACGGCGCTGTCGCTTTCCAACGCAGTAAAGGCCTCTGGTGCGGGGCCCAAAGGAGAAGAAGCCCAAATTAGAAAACCTGCTACTGAAAGCAGTAAAATCCCCAATAATCCCAGCCAGATCCACTTTTTCTTCATTATTTAAATCTCCAGTTGCAAATAGCCTGAATTTATTCTATTCGTTTTATGCTGTAAAAACAAGAAAATAATTATACAAATATTATACAAAATATCAATAATGGTTTGACAAAAATATGATGAATCACAAAGAGGTTTTAATCTTTCCCCCATGAAACCTGTCAGGCAAATTCAGCGCAGCTGGGATCGTGCCAGCCCCCAGATCTGCGCAAACATATCCGTGGTGAGGCGCCCGGTCTGGGTGTTTTGCCGGCTGGGATGATAAGAGGCGAGCAGCCAGGGTAAGCCCTCTCCTAAGGTGTAAAATGTTCCATGCCCAAATTTTAATTTTGATATCTTCGCGCCCTGATCGCGATATAAACGGATTACCCTGTCAAAAGCAATTTGTCCCAATGCCACAATTCCTTGCAAGTCATCCATCAGTCCAATCTCAGAAAGAAGAAAGGGCAGGCAGTTCTGGATTTCTTCAACGGTGGGCTTGTTGGCGGGCGGCGCGCAGCGGCACACCGCAGTGATGAACAAATCGCGCAGCGCCAGACCATCCCCACGCGCTGTCGCCTCGGGCTGGTTGGCAAACCCCGCGCGGTGCAAGGCCGGGTATAAGAAGTCGCCGGAAGCGTCCCCGGTGAACATCCTGCCAGTCCGATTGGATCCGTGCGCGCCGGGTGCTAACCCCACAACGAGGATCCTGGCCTGGTAATCGCCAAAGCCCGGTACCGGTTTTCCCCAATAGATTTCATTCTGATAGGCGCGTCGTTTAGTAGCAGCCACTTCTTCGCGCCAGCTAACCAGACGCGGGCAGAGACGGCAGGAAGTAATCCTGTCCTCCAGTTCGCTCCATTGTTCTTGTTGTTGTGACTGTTCCTTCATAGATTCTGCCCGATCTGGTTTATAGAATCAACATCGCGTCGCCAAAGGAATAAAACCGGTAACCTTGTTCCATGGCAGCGTGATAAGCGTTCAACACCTTGTCTCTTCCGGCGAAAGCGCTCACCAGCATCAACAGGGTTGAACGCGGGAGGTGAAAATTGGTGATCATCGCGTTCACTACCCGGAATTCATAGCCTGGTAGGATAAACAAATCTGTCGCTTCATTGAATGGCCCTACAATTTCCCCGGGGCCGGCATAACGGGCGGCAGTCTCAAGAGTTCGCACGCTGGTTGTGCCAACGGCGATGATCCGCCCACCTTTGTTATGGAACTGGTTGATTTTTGCCGCGTTTTCGGGAGTAAGCTCACACCATTCAGTGTGGATGTGGTGTTCTTCGGGGTTTTCTTCATTGACCGGTGCGAAGGTATCCAGACCCACGTGAAGGGTGACATGGGCAAACCCCACACCCAGCTCTTGCAGGCGTGACATCAGCTCCGGTGTGAAGTGCAGCCCCGCCGTAGGCGCGGCAGCAGAGCCGGGGATTTTACTGTAAACCGTCTGGTACCGTTCTGGATCTTCTAATTTTTCGTGAATATAGGGCGGCAGCGGCATGTGCCCACATTGTTCCAGATATTTCTCGACCGGTTGGTCAAATTGAACCAGCCGCCTGGGACCGTCCAGATCTTCCATGATTGTCGCGGTAGGGCCATCTTCAAACAAGATCTTGCGCCCGACCAGCACTCTTTTACCCCCCACAATCGACTCCCAGGTGAGTTCATCTACCCGGCGTAAAAGCAGAAGTTCCGCTTTGCCACCGGTTTCCTTTTTGCCAAATATGCGCGCGGGAATAACCCGCGTCTGGTTGATCACCAGCAGGTCACCATTTTTGAGGTAATCAGCGATATTCCAGAATGTATTATGTTCCAGTTCTGGGCATTCACGGCGCAGTACCAATAATCGGGAGGAATGTCGTGGTTCTACTGGGGTTTGCGCGATAAATTCCGGAGGTAGGTTGTAATTAAAGTCCGATGTTTTCACGATTAAAGTAATTTAGGCTGCTGAGCATCGGCGAAAGGCAATCCAAGATGCTCATACGCCAGCTTTGTCGCGACCCTTCCTTGAGGTGTACGATCTAAAAATCCTAATTGCAGTAAATAGGGTTCCACCACATCCATGATGGTGTCTGGCTCTTCACTGATGGAAGCGCCAATGGTGCTTAGCCCGACCGGCCCGCCGTTATATTTTTCAATGATCGTGGCGAGCACTTTCCGGTCCATCTCATCCAGGCCCAATTCATCCACATTCAACAGGGATAACGCGTCCATTGCGACCTGGCTGGTGATGCTGCCATCCGCCCTGACCTGAGCGAAGTCCCGCGCCCGCCGGAGCAAACGCAGCGCCACCCGCGGTGTGCCGCGAGCCCTGCGGGCGATTTCCTGAGCGCCTTCCGGGTCGACTTCCACATTCAATAGCTTCGCGGCGCGCCTCACAATTTCAATCATGGCAGGAAGCTTATAATAATTTAAACGGTACACCACACCAAACCTGGCCCGCAGCGGCGCGCTGATCAACGCGAGACGGGTGGTGGCGCCAATGACTGTAAACCGGGGCAGTTTCAGCCGGACAGACCGCGCGGCCGGACCTTTGCCGATCACAATGTCTAAAGCGAAATCCTCCATGGCGGGATAAAGGACTTCTTCCACCGTTTTGCCCAATCGATGAATTTCATCAATAAACAAAATATCCCCTGCCCGCAGATTGGTCAGAACCGCTGCCAGATCTCCGGCACGTTCCACTGCTGGCCCGGCTGTGATTTTGATATTTACATCCATTTCATTGGCGAGGACGTGCGCCAGGGTGGTTTTTCCCAGCCCGGGCGGGCCATAAAACAAGACATGGTCCAGAGGTTCGTTCCGCTGTTTTGCGGCATCCAGTAAAATGGATAAATTCTCGATCACCTGATCCTGTCCGATGATCTGTTCCAGCCGTTTGGGCCGAAGAGCCTGGTCCAAACGATCATCTGGACGGCGTTCGGGGGTCACCCATCGATTTTGTTCGTCGCTCATGCGGTGATTATACCTTAATCTTAAGCCCTCAATTTGTGGCAAGAAACGCAAGAAATCCGAGGCTGTTCTGTTATGCTATAATTCCTTCGGTTAATCCTTTCTCTTGTGGAGGACGCAATGTCCAATGTTTTTGTTTCACAACACCCTCTTGTAGCTCACAAATTATCCGTCCTGCGGGATGTTGACACCAGCCCCCAAAAATTCCGTGAACTTGTCCGTGAACTGGGCGCGTTATTGACTTATGAAGCCACGCTGGATCTTTCCCTGCGGAATATTGAAATTCAAACACCCATGATGAAGACTCAGGGCAAACATCTGGAGGATACGATTGGTCTGGTACCCATCCTTCGCGCGGGGTTGGGCATGGTAGAGGGTGTTTGGGAGCTGATGCCTTCTTCTCAGGTGTGGCATATTGGCCTCTACCGGGATGAAGACACTCTTAAACCGGTTGAATATTACAACAAACTGCCTCTTGATCCCACCGTATCGATCTGCCTGATCCTTGATCCCATGCTGGCGACAGGCGGTTCCGCGGTTGCCACCATCGATATCCTGAAACGATGGGGCGCCCGCAGGATCAAATTTGTGGGACTGATTGGCGCGCCGGAAGGGATCGCGAAAGTGCAGCAGCACCATCCGGATGTACCCATCCATCTGGCGGCCATTGATGATCACCTCAATGAAAATGGGTATATTGTTCCTGGTCTTGGAGACGCAGGAGACCGGCAGTTTGGGACTGCGTAACCGGTCCTGTGCTTTCAAAAAACGTTTCCCTGGCTTTTTGGCAGTTATTAATCAGGATATATAAAGACCAGCAGCCTCAAAAAGCTGCTGGTCTAAGTTTTTAAAAAGAAAAGTTATCCGCCGATTTTCTGCATGCACCTGTGATGGGGAAGGTGATTCTCTGACAGTTTGTGCCCGCCAGGCTTGAGGTCAAGCGCTTTTTGCAGATAAGGCAGAACCGGCTCACCCGCTCTCAACGCCGGCAACACCGGCACTTCAATATCGCGCAACAAACAGGGACGGATGTTGCCGTCTGCGGTCAGACGAAGCCGGTTGCATTCATGGCAGAAATGATCGCCCACTGGCGAAATGAACCCCACTGTTCCCAGGCCGCCTTGAATCCGGAATTCGCGAGCCGGGCCAAAACCGATATCCGTGGGTACAGGTTCCAGATTAAGGGGTGCCAGTGTAGTTTTCATTTCCTGAATGGAGTAATATGCCTTTTCAGGTGAAGGGAATCCAGGACCCCAGGGAATCTGATTATTGACCGGCATTAGCTCAATGAAACGGATATGCCAGGGATGATCAAGGCTCAGTTTTGCGAGATCCGTCAATTCATCGTCATTGATCCCGCGGATCACCACTGTGTTCAATTTGATCGGTGTCAGGCCGTATTCTTCGGCGGCAAGTATTCCTCTCCAGGTTTTGCTAAAATCACCCAGGCGGGTAATTCGTTTGAATTTTTCAGGATTCAAAGTATCCAAACTGATATTAACCCGGTTCAACCCCGCGCTGGCAAGTGAGGCCGCCATTTCTTCAAGCAAAACACCATTCGTAGTAAGGCTGATATCCTGAATGTTTGGAACAGCGGCGATCATTTCAACCAGACGCGGCACGTCTTTGCGCACCAGCGGTTCACCACCGGTCAGGCGCACAGCGCGCACACCATGATCGGCAGCCACTCGAACTACCTCTACAATTTCTTCATACCGCATGATCTGGTCGTGGTCGCTATAATCTACTCCCTCTTCCGGCATGCAATATACACATCGTAAATTACAACGATCTGTGATAGAAATTCTCAAATATACAATTTCACGACCAAATTGATCACGAAGTATCTTCTTGTCATGATCCATAGTCTAGGACAGCTCCAAATATTGATAAATTTATCAGGTAAACCACCCAATCACATTGTTCTAAGTGATTGTACCATCATCCATAAAAATCTAATCTTAATATTCAATCAGAAAGGATCCATAATAAATGCTTTCAGGTGTTGAACCAGTAGCTTTTTTGGTATCATTGAAAGCAATCTCATGAACTTGCCAGGAGGATTGTATGCTTCCCGAATTGACCCCACAAGAAATGCAGCGTTATTCCAGACACCTGATATTGCCCGGTTTGGGCCTGCAAGGCCAGCAGAAGCTGAAAGCCGCTTCGGTATTAATTGTTGGGACAGGCGGTCTGGGTTCTCCCGTCTCGCTTTACCTGGCGGCTGCAGGGGTGGGGCGTATCGGAATTGTTGACCAGGACGTAGTGGATTTTTCGAATCTCCAGCGCCAGGTCATTCACAGCACCGATATGGTCGGGCAGCCTAAAGTGGTTTCGGCAAAGCAGCGGATGCTGGCCATCAATCCTGATATACAGGTGCGGACCTATCAGGAACGTTACACCCGGGACAATGCCATGCAAATTTCGAGAGATTTCGATATTCTGGTGGATGGAACGGATAACTTTGCCACGCGGTATCTGCTCAATGATGTGGCTGTCCTGACGGGGAAGCCCTATGTGTTTGGCGCGATCGCGAATTATGAAGGCCAGGCAAGTGTCTTCAATGTTGGGGATGGGCCGTGCTACCGCTGCATTTTCCCCAATATTCCCCCTTCAGAGAAGCCGGTACAGCTTGGCGTTTTTAATCCTCTGCCAGGGACGATAGGTACGATTGAGGCCTCTGAGGTCATTAAACTGATCACCGGGGTTGGCTCTCCGCTGGTTGGGCGGCTGCTGCTTTATGACGCGTTGGAGATGAGTTTCCAGATCATCCAGATGCGTAAAAATCCTCACTGCAAGATCTGTGGAGAGAAACCGGAAATCACTTCTTTGTAATTGCCTTTTCGATAAAGGCGAGGTTGATGATGAAAAAACATATTTCTAAATACTCTAAACTCCTGATTATGGGTTCATGCGTGTTGGTATTATTGGCGTGCACGCTCACCCGTCTGGGTGACACAAATCTAAACAGTGGCAGTGTAACTCCGGCTGTGCCGGCCAACACAGAAATTCCAACCTTACTCCCAACCGCGACAACCATTCCGGTTACGGAAACGCCTGAGATGCTCAATATTCCCCTTTTGGCAACCAGAGAAATTCGGGAAGAAGGGGACTTGCCTGTCCAGTACATCCTGGAAATCGCCTATCCATTTTTAGAAAATGGTGGAGAAAAAGGTGAGGTCTTTAATGATGCAATCCAATCTGAAATGGATACTCAGATCGAAGCGTTCATGCAGTCTCTTGAAGAGTTTGAAGGAGAGAGTTTGCCCGGTCCGGCTGGTCTGTATATCAGTTACACCATCACCACTTCCGATCACAATCTGATCAGTGTAAAGTTTGATGTTTCTGTCTATACAGGGGGCGCGCATCCCTACCCTTATTCACTGGCGTATAACTTTGACCTGGCTGCTGGCCAATCCCTTGGGCTGGAAAATCTGTTTGAGCCGGGATCAGATTATTTACAAAAGATTTCTGATTACTGCATTGCCGAACTGCAAACCAGAGAAGCAGTTTTTCCTGATTTTGACCAGTACATACAGCCTGCTCCAGAGAATTTCCCCACCTGGAATATTCAGGAAGACAGCTTGCTGATCACCTTTGATGTGTATCTGGTTGCGCCCTACGCCGCCGGGCCGCAGATGGTTGAAGTGCCCTATGAGACATTGACAGGGATAATTGGTGATCAGAGTTTATTGAGCGCTTATCTTGATTAATGGTGATTCTTAATGACAGAACGTAAATTACTCGCGATCCTCGCCCATCCGGACGATGAAACATTTGGAATTGGTGGAACGCTGGCGCTGTATGCCGCGCAGGGGGTGAAAATCCATCTGGTGTGTACCACCCGCGGAGAAGCCGGGGATATGCCAGCCGTATTGCTTGAGGGGTTTCAATCTGCCGCGGAACGCAGAGAGTATGAACTGCACTGCGCGGCTGAGAAGCTGGGGCTGGCTGGGGTTCACATGCTGGGATACCGCGATTCGGGTATGGCTGGCAGTCCAGACAACCTGCACCCCGACGCGCTGATCAATGCTTCACTGGAAGAAGTGACGCGAAAGATCGCCCATTACATCCGGGAAATTCGCCCTCAGGTGGTAATCACGCACGACCCCATTGGCGGTTACAGGCATCCTGACCATATCACCACCCACCAGGCCGCGACAGCAGCATTTTTTACCGCCGCTGACCCGGAAGACATTGGCGATCTTCTCCCTTTTACCGCTCAAAAATTATATTTTCATTCGCTTTCAAAAACTTTCCTGCGGTTTTCGGTCCGGATGATGATTTTAACAGGGAAAAATCCGCGTAAGTTCGGACGCAACCATGATATTGACCTGCTTTCTATTTCAGAAACAAACTTTCCAACACACGCGGTGATCAATTACAGATCTGTTGTCAAAGTTCGGAATCAGGCCAGTGCCTGTCATGTCAGTCAGGGAGGCGCGACACAAAGCCTTACCAGACGATTGCTGCAATGGATTTCGCCCAAAGAAACCTTTATGCAAGCCTACCCTGCACCCTCTGGTAACAGGGTTTCGACTGATCTCTTTGAGAATATCATCTGAACTACCCAAATTGCTCCCACAAGAAAACAAACCGGACTCATGGATAAAAGTCCGGTTTGTTGTTGAAGTTTGTTAATTCTTTTTTAGATTGTTTCACCACAACCCATTTTCGTCAAGCAGGCTTTCATCAGTCAGGATTTCCACACTGGGGCCATCAGCTGCCACTTTCCCGCGGTTCAGGATTATCGCCCGGGTTGTCAGTTTTTGCGCCATGTCGAGGTCGTGGGTGGCGATCAGCATGCTCTGCGGCAGCCCAAGCAGAAGTTCAATCAGTTCCCGCCGCGCGCGTGGATCTAAACCGGCAGTTGGTTCATCCATCACCAGCAGTTGAGGCCGCATAGATAAAACCGTCGCGATAGCGACGCGCTTTTTTTCGCCACTGCTCAGATGGTAAGGGTTGCGGTTTTTATATTTACCCATCTGGACGGCGTTCAAAGCTTCATCGACTCTTTCTGCTATCACGTTTTCGGGCAAACCCTGATAGATTGGGCCGTAAGCCACGTCTTCAAAGACAGTTGACGAAAATAGCTGGTCATCTGGATTCTGAAAGACAATACCCACCAGGGCGCGGATCTGCCGCAGATTGTTCTTTTTTATCTCCAGCCCATTGATCTTGATTTTCCCTTGCCCTTCAAGGATCCCATTCAGGTGCAAGAGCAGGGTGGATTTCCCGGCACCATTGGCACCCACCAGGGCGATTTTCTCCCCCGGCATAACCCCAAACGAAACATCGCGAAGTGCCTGTTTGCCATCCGGGTATGTAAAGGTAATTTGGTCAATAACAATCATTGGCTCCAAGATTATCCTCCAAACAGCAGGCCAATTATCCAGATCAATGCCAGGAGTACCACCCCCGAAGCCAGCATGATCCTGTCTTTTCGGGTGAGAGAATTTGACCGCAGCACGGGCGGCTCTCCGTTATACCCTCTGGAAAGCATGGCCTGGTAAACGCGATCGCTGCGTTCCAATGAACGCAGAAACAGGCTGCCAGCCATTCCACCGGTTACCTTCGCCCGCCAGAAAAGTGTGCCCCCGCTGTGCCGGCGCTCTGGCAGCGCGGTGCTGCGGCTTGCCTGTGCCCGCAGCATGCGGGTGGTTTCTTCACGGATCACAAAGAGATAACGCCACATGAGCCCGACAATCTCCACAAACCGGGCTGGAATTTTCAATTTTCTGAACGCGACCAACAAATCGGAAAAGTGTGTTGTGGCGGTGAGTAAAATGGCAGCCTGAATGGATATCCAGGATTTGATTAATATACTGGCAAAACGACTCAGACCTTCCGGGCTGTATGGGATTTGGAGCCCATTGAACAGCAGGAGCGTGTTGCGCGGGCCAGGGCCGCTAAAAATCAAGGGAAATGCCGCCAGAATGAAAGGGAGGACAAGCATTGCCCGTTTTAGCATAAAGATCAGGGATACACGGGCAAGCAGCACGGCACAGATCATCAAAGACAGGTACAAAATATAAGCAGGCCAGGCGCGGTGGGGGGTGAGATTGAGCGCCATGATAAAGCAAAGGGTGAAGATCACCTTCACCCTCGCGTCAGATTGGTGAACCGGGCTGTGTTTTTGTGAATAGAATTCCCGCACGCAATTATCTCCGCGTGGTCTCTCGCGCAAGCTCTCGCTTCTCGGCCCGGGCAACACTATAAGATACGACAAAGACAACTAGAGCACCCAAAACACCAGCCGCGATAGTGGCAACAGCAGGATTCTCGATACCAGGCACAGCGTAATCGGGGATGATATTATACAGCGCCTCTTTTGCGGTATCTATGAAATGATACTTCTCCGCCACCCATTCCAGGCCATCTGGATTACTGGAGGCGAGTGGGGATAAAATTACCAGAAGCAAAGAGATCAGACTGCCGCCGACCAGGATAGCCTTGTTGCCGCTCTCCGGCAGTTGAACGGCGGGTGTGAGCAAATCTCTGCGAGCAGCATACAGGAAAGCAAGCGCGCCGGTGGTGATCAGACCCTCTCCAATACCAATCAACGCATGGATGGCAGCCATGGCAGGCACAGCAATATTTGCTGGAGAAGTGCCTGAAAGAGCCAGCTGCAGCGCGCAGGACAGAGAAGCAATAAAGATAGATGCCCAGGCAGACGCAAAGCCCGCGATATAGATTCCCTGGGGTTGTCTGTTGAAAAGTCTTTCCAGCAGGTTGTAGACGGCATAAGCAACAAAAACGCCCACAATCGCCATATTAAAGAGGTTTGCTCCCAATACCAGAATCCCGCCATCCTGGAACAGCAAAGCCTGAACTGAAACAACAGAGGTCATCACCAGAATCGCCGGCCAGGGACCTAAAACAATGGTCGCTAACGCGGCACCAAGCAAATGTCCAGAGGTGCCTCCGGTTACACTGAAATTGAGCATTTGTCCCGCAAAGATGGCGGCTGCCAATACCCCCATTAGCGGGACATCGCGCTCGCCCAGCATCTTGCTGGTCTTTCTCAAAGAAAGACCAATCATGATGAGGGAGATACACCAAAACAGAATAGATACCACAACCGACAAAAACCCGTCTGGAATGTGCATTGGCTGAGGTGAAAAAATGGGCGAGGTAAGCATGAGCGCTCTCCTTTTTTGGAAAGGTTTGGTCGATTTTACAAACAGGTGAATTATATCACAATCAGTCGTAATTGCGACTGATTGCAATAAGATATTTTTTTGATTATTGACTATGAATTCTTCTGATCCCGATTACTCTTCTAAGGGCTGGTCCCGATGGAAGTTTAAATAAAGAGCACAGAACCAGTTTTGAGTGCATTGGTTCTGTGCTGAAAAATATTGTAAAAAAGTAAATCGATTGGTTGAAGGTGTAAACTGCTATGCCTTGTTCTGGGCGGTAAACACCAACCCGTCCGGTCCCCGGTCCACAACAACAGTCTCCCCGGGGTGGAACTCGCCGGAAAGCAATTTGACTGCCAGCGGGTCCTGCACCTCGCGCTGTATGGCTCGCTTCAGCGGCCGTGCGCCAAAGTCCGGGTCGTATCCTGCGTCCGCAAGGTAAACCTCCGCGTCCGGTGTGACATGCAAAGCGTACCCTCTTTCAGACATGAGATCCGCGACATGCTTCAGCTGAATCTCTACGATTTTGGTCAGATGCCCGCGGGTGAGCGGGTGGAAGATGACAATCTCATCCAGCCGGTTCAGGAACTCAGGCCGGAAATGCGCCTGCAGCACCCGGTTCACCTGATCCCGGGTTACCGAGGTGGTTCCATTCATCCATAGTTCGTTGCCCAGGTTACTGGTCATGATCACGACCGTGTTTTTGAAGTCCACAGTGCGGCCGTGCCCATCTGTCATCCGCCCATCATCCAGCATCTGCAGCATGACGTTAAATACTTCGGAATGGGCTTTTTCAATCTCATCAAACAGCACCACACTGTAGGGCCGGCGGCGCACTGCTTCTGTCAACTGACCGCCCTCGTCATAGCCAACATAACCAGGAGGCGCTCCAACCAGCCGCGAGACGGTGTGTTTTTCCTGATATTCGCTCATGTCAATACGGATCATGGCGTGTTCATCATCAAAGAGGAATTCCGCCAGCGCCCGGGCCAGCTCTGTTTTACCAACGCCGGTTGGTCCGAGAAAGATGAAAGAACCGATTGGGCGGTTGGGATCCTGTAAACCGGCGCGGGCTCGCCGGACTGCGTTGGAAACGGCGCGGATAGCTTCATCCTGTCCCACAACACGCTTATGAAGACGTTCTTCCATATGCAGCAATTTCTGCATTTCCCCTTCAAGCAGCCTGGAGACCGGGATGCCCGTCCAGTTGGAGACGACTTCAGCAATTTCTTCGGCGTCAACTTCTTCTTTTAACAGAGCGCCTTCCGATTGGATCTGTTTGAGTTTTTCCTCTGCGCCTTTTCTTTTAGTTTCCAGTTCTGGCAGCGTCCCGTATCGCAAACGGGCAGCTTTTTCCAGGTCTGCCTGCCGCTCGGCGCGCTCCATTTCGAGCTGGGCTTGTTCAACCTGCTCTTTGACACCGCGGAGCACGGCAATCGCTTCTTTTTCTGTGTTCCAGCGTGTGTTCAATTCAACTGACCGCTCGCGAACATCCGCCAGTTCTTTTTCCAGTTTTGCCAGCCGCTCTTTTGAAGCTTTATCTTTTTCTTTCTGCAGTGCCTGGCGTTCAATTTCCAATTGCATGATCTGGCGATCTACCTCATCCAAAGCCTGCGGCTTTGAATCGATTTCTGTTCGCAGCCGCGCAGCGGATTCGTCGATCAGGTCAATGGCCTTATCCGGGAGATGACGGTCGGCGATATACCGGTTTGACAGGGTTGCCGCGGCAATAACGGCTGCGTCGGTGATGCGCACACCATGATGCACTTCATAACGCTGTTTCAGGCCGCGCAAAATGCTTACAGTCTCTTCAACGGAAGTCTCTCTTACCAGTACAGGCTGGAATCTGCGCTCCAGAGCCGGGTCTTTTTCAACATGCTTGCGGTATTCATCTATGGTTGTGGCGCCGATCATGTGGAGTTCGCCCCTGGCCAGCATGGGTTTCAGCATGTTGCCGGCATCCATCGCGCCTTCCGCGGCGCCGGCCCCGACCACAGTATGCATCTCATCCACAAATAGGATGACTTCCCCGGCCGAATCGGTGATCTCTTTGAGCACAGCTTTGAGCCTCTCCTCAAATTCTCCGCGGTACTTCGCGCCGGCGACCAGCGCGCCCATATCCAGCTGCACCAGGCGCTTGCGTTTCAACCCTTCGGGAACATCTCCATTGATGATCCGCTGGGCCAGTCCTTCGACAATGGCGGTTTTCCCGACACCTGGGTCGCCAATTAATGCCGGGTTGTTCTTTGTCCGTCTGGATAAAATTTGGACCGTGCGGCGGATCTCTTCATCTCGCCCGATAACAGGGTCCAGTTTCCCCTGCCGAGCCATCGCGGTCAGATCGCGGCCGTATTTTTCCAGGGCCTGATAGGTGCCTTCGGGGTTTTGCGAAGTCACCCGCTGGGTACCCCGCACGCTGGCTAAAGCCTTCAGGATGGCATCTTTGGTCAGTCCAAATTCAGAAAGCCGTTTCCCTTCCACGCTTTCCGTCAGGCCCAATAAAATATGCTCTGTCGAAATATATTCATCCTGCATGCCCTTGGCATAACGCTCTGCTGAATTTAAAACCTCCATGGTTGGCCTCGCCAGGCCAACTTCGGTGTTCGCACCGTAGACTTTTGGCCGGTCCTGGAGATCCTTAACCGTATCTTCCCGGATGGCGGCGGCACTTCCGGATATTTTGGTAACTACCGCGGGTACAACCCCTTCTTCCTGCTGCAATAATGCCAGCAGCAAATGTGTGGGTTCAATATTTTGATGATTGAACTGCATAGCCACATGCTGGGCCTGCAGGATCGCTTCCTGAGCTTTTTGGGTGTAACGATCAAGATTCATGAATTAATTCCTCCTCAACAACAATTTACAGATAATCCATTTTTCCTCTGATCTTAATCTTACATACTGTTCATCTGATTAGAATAAAAAAATTGTTAGAATAAGATTTAAATGTCACCATAAACCTGTTGCCGGGCTTTTTTGGCAATGTATTTATCACAATTTTGCGCAATTTCCCCAATTAAACAACTTCCAGACCGGTTATTCGATTGATCCCTGTTCTGATTAACCAGGTTGGTATGGCCAGGATCAGATGAACAAATAAACTGATCCCAAAAATAGCTGTCAGGGTGCTGAAGGCTGAGGTAATCAAGGGAACAAGATGTTCCGACATCCACCCACCGGCACCCGCAAAAACTGCGATCATGCCAATCACAAGGATAACGCCACTTATCGGGAACCAGGCTTTGCGGTCTGATTCGGAAGGGATCATTGTGCTGGAAATGGTGAATGCCAGATAAAACCAGATCCAAAAGTCTGGCTGTCTGGTCATCGTTTTCAGCGCCGGGAGCAACGCTCCCCAGGCCTGTTGAGATACAGCCTCTGACAATGCCAGTCCTCCCAGGTTATGCGTGCCAAGATAAATAATCGCTGCCCCACCGGTTAAAAGTGGGGCAGCGCCAATCAACGCCTCGCGGATCAAATCCGCTTTTTCGGTTTCAACATACCCTAACCGCAAATGACCATCCGCCGTCAATTGCGGAATGATCGAGAAGTGTCCTGTCTGGACCCTGAGAAGTTTGGCTGTCAGGAAGTGACTGGTTTCGTGAAGCAGCACACCCGGGAAAAACAACAGCGAGAACAAACCTAACGAGACAGCCGAATTCTTCGTCAGCAGCAAAAATATTGTCTGGATTTCCCGATGAATCCACCGCTGCACAAAAAGGAACGGCAGAAAGCTGGCAAGAAACCAAAAAACAACATTTAATGCGACAGGGATCACAACTCGGCGGCTTTTATGATCTTTGGAAAATCGTCCGCTTTTAAGCTGGCGCCGCCGACCAGGGCACCGTCAATTTCTGGCTGGTTAAAAAATTCAGCCGCGTTGGAAGATTTAACAGACCCGCCGTAAAGAACGCGGATTTGTCCAGCCACATCTTCGCCAAACATTTCTTTCAGAGGGACTCGGATTGTTCTGGCGATCACATCGTTGGCCAGATCACCGGTTGCCGCTTTGCCGGTACCGATGGCCCAAATGGGCTCGTAAGCGATCACAATTTTCACGGCATCAGTTTTGGAAATATCCTTAAGGCCTTCTTTGATCTCCCGGATAACCACTTCATCTGTTTTGCCTGCTTCATTCTCTTCCAGTGTTTCCCCGACACAAACAATGGGGATCAGGTCGTGAGCGAGAGCCGCTTTGAGTTTCTTGTTCACAGTTTCATCCGTCTCGGCAAAGTAAGCCCGGCGCTCCGAATGGCCTAAGATGACATACTCGCAGAACTCTTTTACCATTTCAGGCGAAAGCTCGCCGGTGTAGGCGCCATTTTCTTCCCAGTGCATGTTCTGGGTGCCAACTCCAATACCGGTTCCAGAAAGAATCTCAGAGACTGCTGGCACAGTGGTGGCAGGTGGACAAATGATCCGTTCAACCGTGGTGACAGATTGCAATCCGGGCAGCATGGCAGAGACCAGCTCACGCGCCTCAGCAGCAGTTTTATTCATTTTCCAGTTTGCAGCGACAAAAGGTTTTCGCATAACTATACCTCCCATAAATTAGAAGTTTGTTTCTTCCTCTATATTATAAATCCATTCTCCAGGTTGGATGAGAAGAATCTTTTGAGATTAAAACCCAATTGCCAGGCCACAGCAAATTCTTGTTGTGTTAAGGTGCTTCTGCGATTGTTACATGTAAAAAAAGAAGGGCGATTATCAATCATCTCTCCAAAAGGGGAGGGTGAGGCTGCATATGGGTGGCTTTAATGCGATGGCGTAAAGTTTTAATCACTGTAATATAAAGCGCGAGGCAATTTCATATATAGAAATTGCCTCGCGCTTTGATTTTATGAGAAGCAGAGTTTGTTGCTAACCCATTTCAACTGCTTTAGTGAACACATCAAACTGCGGTGGGTGGGCCAGATGCTTTTTCACAGCACAAAGTTCTGCTGTCCGCACCAGAGCGGGATAATACCGTTCAGGGAATGATGATGGTACCTGGATTTCCAGATCTACTTTGTCAATCATCCCTGTCATTGGATTTGAATAATGCCTCTGGATAATCCTCACACCCTCAGTGGGTAAATTGCGCTGTTTCAGAAAGCTCAGAACATAAATCCCTGCGCAGGTTCCAATAGACGCTAAAAATGTAGCGAATGGAGAAGGCGCCGAACCATCTTGATCGGTATGAATTGTAAAAGGGCCAAAATGGGCGTCCACTCGCTCGCCACCAGGAAAGTCAACCATAATTTCCATTTTCTTTTTTCTCCCAAAATAAAATTTTGATGATTTACTTAGTTAGATGTTAATTACGCAAAAAAGTTACATTTTCATGGTGTCTATGATTCCCATCACATTTAATTCATGAAATTGGTAAAAGTCAGGATGATTATTGTCTTGTCTTTCGGGAAGTTTGCCACTACAAACACTGCACGACTTTTGTTAACATAGTATCAATGTTCAAACATGAATTTGGGCAACTATCTATATTTAAAGGTTTAGATAACCACCAGCTTGGATTAATTGATCCCATGCTGGAGCTTTGCTACTTTTCCCCTGAACAGGTCATTTTTGAACAGGGTCAGCGCACTGAGTTTCTTTATATCCTGCTGCGCGGAAAAGTAGAAGTGCGGTTTAAGCCATATGATGGCCCACCCCTGACCGTCACGCGAATTGACCCGGGCGGGGTTTTCGGATGGTCCACGGCCTTAAATCGTGAGACCTACACGTCCTCAGCCCATGCGATTGAAAAATGCGAGGCATATCGCCTCAGTGGTATCCAGCTGCAGAGTTTCTGTATGCAAGAACCAGTGACAGGGAAAATTCTTCTGGAACGGTTGGCAGGTGTGATTGCTGAGCGATTAAACAACACGCACGCCCAAATTCTTTCTATCCTCACACAGGGCCTGGATTCAAATTGTGAATAAGCTATGGAGGATCTTTCAAGATGACTGATAAACAACCTGGAAGTTATTCATTAGAAGAACAATTGCAGGGGCTAATCGAAAATTTGGATGCTTACATCGCACAGTATCATGGCGGCAGCGTGGAACTGATTTCATTCGATGGGAAAACCGCAAAAATCCATATGGGCGGCGCTTGCGAAGAGTGCCCAATTTCGCCCGAGATTGGCTACAGGTGGGTGGCCGGATCAATTAAACAGTTTTTCCCAGAGATCGAGAACATAGAAAAGTCTTAGTAAAAGGACCGACCCACAAAACAATCAAGATAGCTTCTGACATTCTTGAACAGGACAAGTGTTGACCTTTGCGGTTTCACACATTTCACTTTAATTCTTTGTAAACAAAATTGCTCACCGGTTTTTCTTTATTATGGTATCGATTACCCGAAGCATGAAGCGGATCCCTTTTGAGTGGTAGCGAAACTGGTTGAGACTTCCGATCAAATAAGCGTCCTGTCCAGGGTGATAGAACATGAATGAGCCCGTTGAACCGGCGTTGCCCCAACTGTTGTACCTGGCCGGCATGAGGATTGGTACTGTGCGGAATATCATCATTCCGTAACCGTAGTCGATTCCGATAGAGAACCTGGCGGAGTCCCGCATCGATTTTAAAGTTTCTGCAGCCAACAGGTTTCCCTGGACAAGTGCCCGCATAAAACTGAGCAAATCTTCTAGCGGAGCAGTGACACCGCCTCCAGCGTAATCGATGCTCAGTGAGCGATAATCTATCACGTTAGTTTCCCCAAAAAACACCCCGGCAACCGGAGCGGAACATTCTTCCAGGGGTTGAGAATGTTGCAGCACGAAAGCATGTTTCATTCCTACCGGTTCGAAAATGTAATGGTTTAAAGCAGCATGGAACGGCATAGCGGTAACAGCTTCAATGGCTAGTCCCAGCAAATGATAACCAGTATCAGAGTAATGAAAGCCCTCACCCGGGGGAAAAAGCGGGTTCATGTTCTTTTTCGACCAGGTTATGATTTCATGCGGAGTGTATCTGTGGTCAGGTTCACTCAATATGCGTTCGATCATTCCGGTTCCCTCGAAAGGTTTATCTTCAAAAAAATCGGGTAATCCTGAGGTGTGATTGAGGAGATGTTTCAGGCGGATTTCCCGACTATAATCCTTTCCCTTGAACACATGCAGTCCTGCTAGCAATTCGGGCTCGAGGAAATCGGCGATTTGATTGTTGAAGGATAATTTTCCCTGCTCAACAAGTTTTGCTACAAGAACCGCGGTAAATAGTTTGCCAACGCTTGCCATAAACACGGGTTGTCCAATGCGTGCGGCATTTTCAGGGTTGGTAGCAGGGTGACTTCCTGCCAGATTCAGGTGTAATTCATCCTTTTTGGAATGAACCAACAAATGAGCGTTGTGAATTTTGGCGTCAGCGTTAACCAACTTTTGAAAGCTGGTGGATATTTTTTCAGAGATTGTGGTTGTATTCATTTGATCTTCTCCTTGCTATCTATTGACAATCTGTGCAGGTTCAGCGCATCATTCAATCAAGCCGAATTTGATGCTGCATATTTTGATAGTTCACGATTTATCGGTGGGTTGGTTTGTTACCATCGCATAAAAAACGCTGCCCGATTTTTTTATATTTTGCCATCTACGGCAGTGTCATGGATATTTGTCCCCTGTCATCTGCAATCAAGGTTCCAATGATGAGAGAACCAACAGGTAGAAACCACACGAACCATTTCCATGAAGGTCTTGGTGTAAAAAGACAAGGACAATAAATATAACCAACAGAAGGAATGGCTATCGAAGATCTTCACGATAGAATATTTTATCAAGATGGGCGTTGATTCCATGATAATACTTTGGAATGTGACCAGGTACACAGTTGGCAGGGTTTATGTACAGCGATATTGTTTATTAAGATGTTTGCAGGCAGCCCCTTTTTCATTCGATGTAAACTTCAACGTGCTCTCCATCGTCATCATCATAGATATCGATGATTTTTCCTGTTGCGCCTGAACGAACAAAACTCATCAAGTGATCTATATCCAACCCCTCTACCTGAGGGGAGAACCGCGCGCCCATTTTTACGCCTGCAGAGACAACCCCTATCGGCAACCGGACATTGACGCGTGATTTCCCTGTATCTGTGTCAGTAACCATCACGCGGAAGAAACGTCCCCCTTTTCCACCGCTTTCCAGTTGTGTTTCTTCGGGCTGCTTTTTTACAGGTTCTTCCAGCGCTTTTAATAACTGCATTCCCTCCTCAGCGGTTATCGTTCCCTCCTGGATCATCTTCAGGATCTTTAATCTTTCCTCTGAGGTGGCCATTCAATCTCCTAAAAAAACACAATGTAAGAATAATATTTATTCTACCAGGGGAATCACAGCTTTGATTAATGTGCTGTCCTCTTTTCCCATTCAGCGACCGCGCTTCTGATCAGATGCTGTATGGATAGATCTGAAACCATATCAATCCCCAAATATTTTTCAGTGCCAACCCAAACGATCACACCGCCTTTTGGGTCTTCCATCAGGCGGACTCCCTTGGGCGCGTCGGCCATCTTGGAAATCATTTCCTGGAGGATATCATCAATTTGCAATACAATGCTTTTGGGTTGCACGATTTCTGTTTCTTTCCCCAATATTTTTGGTTCCTGAAAAGTTGAAGAAACAACAGGTTGAGAAAGGCTCTTTTTGATGGGCTGTTCAGTTTTCGGGTTCTCAATCCTTTTTTCTTGATTGTCCGGAAGAGTAACTTTGTTTTGTGTTCCGTTCAGCTCAGTGGCTGTGGTAACCTGAACCAATCTGCTCTCAGTTTCTGGAGTCAGAATAAACTCATTTCTGGGTAAGGGTTCGGTTAATTGTTCTGTTGAGTTGCGCAGCCAGGTAAGCCAATGCACAGCCACCTTCTCAAAAGCGCTTCGTTTCTGGTCGCTTAGCTGGGCGGCGTTTTGGTACAGGTCTTTTCCCACACGCAGAATTAATTGTTGGCTTGTCTGGTCTCGCAAAATACTGACAATTTCATCGGCACCTTTTATTGATGCGATTGATTTTTCTTCAGGTTCCGTGGTTGGTGCTTTCTCCTGATCATGGTCTCGCTCTACCCAAAACAGACTGACCAAAGCACCACCTATAAAGCCAATTGTCACAAAGATAAGTGCTAATAACAAGAGACTTCCCAAAGATGGCATACGCGACCTCGCTGAGTATAGTAAGATGATGAATACCTTATCTCTTTAAATTAACGCAAAAAGCTATTAAACAATTATATAAACATTTTCTATTTTAATTATTTACAATTTCATTACTTTTTAGCGATTATAGGCTGGCATATGGGACAAAAATGGGTGCTTCTCTGCCCAATCAGACATCTTTCAATGGAATTACCGCATTCGGTACAGGGTTTGCCAGTACGTTGGTAGACGTGAAAGGAATTTTGAAAACTGCCACCCCGATAAACCCAATCAATACTGGAGCCGTTTCGGGCGATGCCTTCCAGCAGCACTTCCCGGATGGAACGCAATAAACGCTCCGCGTCATTTAGATTCAGATAATCTGAGGACTGCCTGGGATTGATTTTTGCCAGAAATAAGGCCTCATCGGTATAGATATTCCCCAGGCCGGCGATAAAAGTCTGGTCTAACAAAAGCGTTTTGATCTGCCGGTGATGCGCATGGAGCCGGCCAAGAAAGGTTTCTCCGGTTAAAGATTCGTCCAGAGGTTCCGGCCCCAGTTTGCCTAAAATCCTGGCAGGGTCCCGAACCAACCAGACTCGTCCAAACTTGCGGGGATTATTGAATACCAGGCGATGATCTTCAGTAAAAAGAAACACCGCTCGGTCATGAGTCTGAAGTGGCAGAACTTCTCCACAATCATTGAGGGTAGATTCTACCCTTAGATCACCACTCATCCGGAGATGGATCAGTAGTGTATCTTGCTTTAGCTGGATGACAAGGAATTTTCCACGCCGGCCCACGCTTTCCACGCGCTGTCCCGAAATGCGGGATTGGAATTCAACAAGATCCGGTTCCGCAAGCGTGCGTGGCCAGAAAACCTGTGCTTTCATAATCGTCCGGCCAACAATTGAAACGCCTCCACGCCCCCCATCCCGTAATGCTCGCGCTATGGTTTCAACCTCGGGCAGTTCTGGCATTGTTATTCGTTGAACATCTCGCCAACGCTGCGTCCTTCATGGGCACGCAGCATTACTTCACCCAAAAGCGAGGACACTGTTAATATTTTCAGGCGATCTCCAAAAGGCATCAGATTTTCTTTTGAGATGGGCAGCGTATCGGTAGTGATGTATTGTTTGATGGGCAATGCGGCCAGGCGTTCGGAAGCGTTCAAAGATAGGATTGGATGCACAAAACACATATAAATGTCTCTGGCGCCTTTGCTCTTGAGCAAATTCACTGCCTGTACCATAGAGCCGCCTGTGTCCACTTCGTCATCCACGATGATCACATCATGCCCTTCAATATCGCCGATCAAGGTCCAGGCTTGCGCGTTTGAATCGTTCCTCAAGCGCCGCTTTTCAATAAAAGCCATGGGAGTGTTGAGTTTTTGGGCAAAGTTACGGCCTTTTTTCGCGAATCCAAGGTCTGCTGTAACTACAACCGGATCATGCATCATTGGCTGGATTGACAGCATGTAATCAATCAAAATGTGAAAGGATGTCAAAACATCACCCGGAACCGTGAAGAACCCCTGAATTTGACCCGCGTGAAGGTCTATCGTGATGTATCGATCCGCGCCGGCGACTTCGATCATATCAGCGATCAAACGCGCTGTGATCGGAACTCTGGGCTGGTCCTTTTTATCCGAACGCGCATACCACATATAAGGGATCACCGCGGTAATTCGAGCCGCCGAATCCAGCCGCAATGTTTGCAGCATAATCAGCAGCTCCATCAGATTCCGGTGAATGGGTGGTGTTGCGGTTTGAACCACAAAACAATCCTGCCCCCGCACACTGGAATGTAGTTTTACGAAAATATTATGGTTTGGAAAGGTAATGATGTCTCTTTCACAAATAGGAACCTGTAAATAACGGGCGATTTTTCCTGCTAATTCAGGACATGATGAGCCCGTGTAAAGTTTTATATCGCCATAAAGCATTCGTTCATGTCTCTGAAATGAGATAGGCATTCTAACACTCCCTGTTCTTTCCACGCTCCAGCCATTCGGACCTCAAAATACTCATCAGCAAAATATCGATGTATCTGCCATCCTGGAATTTTGCCTGTCTGAGACGTCCCTCCTCAACAAAACCAACCTGTTTATAGGCTTGAATTGCGCGTGGATTCGTTTCGTACACTTTTAAATAGATTCGATTCAAGTTTAAGTTGCAAAAGCCATGGCGCAGCATGGTGCGCATGGCTTTTTGTCCGTACTTTTGATTCCAGAACTTTTTTTCACCGATAAAAATCCCGATTTCAGCCGATCGATCCCGCCAATTGATGTTTATAAACGAAACATTGCCGACAGGACACCAACCCTCTGGCGTATCAATTTCAATTACCAGAGGATGCTCTTCCATTGGTTTTTTGAGGAGTTCCTGATACCACAATTCTTCTTGTGCCAGAGACAACGGAATTGTAAGTTCCAGGTGTTGGTAAACTTCCGGGTCGTTCAACCAGGCGACAAAACGAGTCAGATCTTCTTTCTCTATCGCGCGCAAACGGATCTCATTACCCTGGATCATCCGGTCTCCCATCCAAAATTTACGGATTCAGGCGATTGGGACCTCGGAAGAGGAACACCGCTTCTCTTACATTACTGAGGTTCAACATTACCATCAACAGCCTTGATAAGCCCAACCCAAAACCGCCATGCGGAGGACAACCGTATCGCATGAAGTCCAGATAATACTGGATCGGTTCTAAATGTAAACCAGCTTCCAGGGCTTGCTTTGACAACACATCATAACGATGTTCCCGTTGGGCCCCGGTTGTGATCTCCAAACCCTTCGCGATCAAATCAAAACTTCGTGTTAATTTGGGGTTATCCTCGTGGCGCATGTGATAGAAAGGCCTTACAGTGATAGGCCAGTCAGTCAGGAACAGAAAATCGTGGTTGTAATTTTCTTTAATGTAATCTGCCAGGGCGCGTTCTCCACCCGGGTCAATATCACCTTTTTTCTCCGGAGGCAGTTCATAACCGACCTGCTTCAACACCTCTAATGCCTCAGCCATGGTCAATCTTGGGAATGGGACCTGGGGCACCTCAAACTCAAAGCCAAAGACTTCCTGGATTTCCTGCCCATGTTTGTCAGCAACTTTTTGGTAAACGTATTGCAGCCATCGTTCCTGGAACGCCATTACATCTTCATGGGAATCGACCCAGGACATTTCAAGGTCTACACCGGTAAATTCTGTCATATGCCGGGAGGTAAAAGAAGGGTCTGCGCGAAAAACAGGTCCAATTTCAAAGACCCTTTCAAATCCGGCAGCCATTGCCATCTGTTTGTAGAACTGTGGTGATTGCGCCAGATAAGCTTTCCGGTCAAAGTATTCCAGTTCAAAAAGCTCGGCGCCGCTTTCACTGGGAGCGCCCATCAATTTTGGAGAATGGATCTCCATAAAATCATTCTGAAGCCAGTATTCCCGCATCGCCATTTCAGCGGTGGTTTGAACGTTAAAGATTAACAGGTTTTCTTTACGGCGCAGATCCATAAAGCGCCAATCCTGTCGCCAGTCTAACGTGGGCAAAACATTTGAAAACGGTTCAAAAGGCAAAGGAATTTCGGCATTGCTTTCAACTTGGATGCTTTCTAACTGGATCTCTACTCCACCCAGTTTCACAATAGTATTGCCGACAACAGTGCCGGTGATCGTCAAAGCGCTCTCTGTTCCAAGATCGGAAATCAACGCGGCAATTTCCGGATTTGGTTCTTTTTCAAGGACAACCTGTACCAGACCTGTTCGATCCCGCACAATCAGGAATTGCATTCGTTTCTGGTCACGAAGTTTCTGTAACCAGCCCTGAATTTTTACTTTTTGACCGATTGATTCGGATAACTTTCCTATAGGCGTTCGTTCCATTCCAATTTCTCTCCTCACAAAAACAACTCCGGATAATTTCATTTACGGAGTTAATTCTAATCTATTTTACTGATCCGATTCTACCAGTATTTCGGTTATTCTCACGAAATTTAATCAGATTTCATTAAATACGCTAACGCGCGATAAGGAGATAATTCCCTTTTCTCCAATCTTTCCAGAGTGGCTTGATAAACCTGGCGCGGAATACGCGATTGCCATTGACGCAGCAGGGTGGTCTGTAACAATTCGTCCAGCTCCCGGTGCAACCTGGCTTTTCCCCGGCGCTCCCACTCAGAAGTTCTCTTCAAATAGGATTTATGGCTCTGTAAAGAGCAAAACAGCTCCTCAATACCTTCTTTGTTTATTGCTACTGTTTTATGGATGGGCGGCACCCATAGCTCCGGGTCTGGTTCTTCCTGTTGGACAAGTGGCTGGGTGTTTGACCGGTGTTTGTTGGGTTTCGAGTTGGCAGAAGCAAGATTCAGCATGGATTGAAGCGCCCGAACCGTGTTACCCACCCCGGGTTTATCCGCTTTGTTAACCACCAGAATATCGGCTATTTCCAGAATTCCCGCTTTGATAGCCTGGATATCATCTCCAAGACCGGGCGCTTCGACAACCAGAGTGGTGTGTGCCAGACGGGCAATTTCCACTTCCGATTGGCCGGCTCCTACTGTCTCAATAAAGATAACCTCAAACCCGGCTGCATCCAGGAGTTGGACAACCGCTGAGGTTTTATATGCCAGCCCCCCCAGGGCGCCTCTGGTTGCCATGGATCGGATAAACACATCTGGATCTCCCGCCAGGTCGCGCATTCTGACTCGATCGCCGAGGATGGCACCGCCGGTAAAAGGGCTGGTTGGGTCAACAGCCACAATTCCCACCCGCTGGGCGGGGTAATCATCAACAGGGTGGCGGTACAACCTGGCAAGCTGATTGACCAGTGAAGATTTTCCGGTCCCTGGGGAACCTGTCACGCCAATCAGGTGTGCTTTTCCCGTATAAGGGAACAGTTGGTCCAGGGCGGTATATCCTTCTGGAGCATCGTTTTCTACATACGTCATTAAACGGGATAACGCAAGACGATTCCCCGCCAGAACACCCTCGACAAGCTGCATAAAAAAACCTCTAAATTGTTGGCTCTTTGCTTACAAATTCACGTATTTCTTCGATCACCCGGGTGGTGGTTGTGCCAGGTCCATAAACCGCGGAAACCCCCATTTCCAACAACCCGGGGATATCCTTTTCTGGAATGATTCCCCCTACAAAAACGCAAACATCCTGCTGTCCATTGGCGCGGAGAAGTTCCAGCACGCGTGGCACAAGCGCCATATGCGCTCCGGATAGGATAGACATTCCCACCGCGTCCACATCTTCCTGCAAAGCGCTTTCAGCGATCATTTCAGGTGTCTGGCGCAGCCCTGTATAGATCACTTCCATACCGGCATCGCGTAACGCGCGCGCAATTACTTTTGCTCCACGATCATGGCCATCCAAACCCGGCTTCGCTACCAACACTCGAATCTTCCGTTGCGTCATCTCTATCTCCAGAATTTTATATAAATGTCACTTAATCATTATACCTCGCTATGAAATTCGATTTTTCAAGATTTCGCGATTTGGGTTTTATCTGATTGATTTTTCCTGGACATTTCCATTACAAAAACGATTCACTTTCATGCCATTATGGTAAACTAATCTCGGAAACAGACTTACTATTTTGTGTGAAAAGAGTATTGAAACTTCAGATGACAGTAATTTATCCTTTTAGCGCTATTGTTGGTCAGGAACGAATGGTCCGCGCGTTAACACTTAACGCAGTTGACCCACGTATTGGTGGTGTTTTGATCCGTGGAGAACGGGGGACTGCGAAATCGACGGCTGCCAGGGCGTTGGCTGCCCTGCTGCCTCAGGTGAAAGTGGTGAGCGACTGCCGATTTGGCTGCGATCCATACAACCCCAATGAATGGTGTACGGAGTGCCAGGAAAGGGTGAAAAATGGTGAGAAGCTGCCTGTCGCAACCCGCCACACACCTTTTATTAACCTGCCTGTTTCGGCCACTGAAGATCGGGTTGTTGGTACCCTGGACATAGAAAAAGCCATTCAGAAAGGCGAACGTCATTTTGAGGCCGGTGTTCTGGCAGCTGCCAATCGTGGCTTGCTGTATATCGATGAAGTTAATTTGCTCGATGATCATGTTGTGGATATTTTGTTGGACTCCGCCGCGATGGGTATGAACATTGTTGAAAGGGAAGGCATCTCTTTCATCCACCCGGCGCGGTTCATCCTGGTAGGAACAATGAACCCGGAAGAAGGCGACCTGCGGCCCCAATTATTGGACCGGTTCGCGCTCTCGGTAGATATCCGCGGAATTCGCGATGCCAGGAACCGGGTCAAGATTATGGAACGCAATCTTGCTTTTGAGGCAGACCCTGAAGGTTTTCGCGAAGAATGGCTTCCAAAAGAGGAGGAGATTTCCCGGCAAATTGAACGCGCCCGTTTGCTGGTCAGGAATGTGGCATATTCAAGTCGTGATTTGATTACTATCGCGTCTCTGACCGCTTCGCTGGAAGTGGATGGACACCGGGCTGATCTTGTGATATTAAAAACAGCGCGCGCTCAAGCTGCATTTGATGGACGCGATGCGATCAATGAGCTGGACATCGCGCTCGCCGCGGAGCTGGCGCTGCCGCACCGCCTCAAACGCAGCCCATTCCATCAGATGCAGATGACCGCGACAGAACTTGCCGAACGGATCGAGCAGCTCCAGGCTCAGACAGCCGCGAGTGAGCAACCCCAATCTGCGCCAGACAAAAAAGATTCCGCGGAAAAAAAAACTTAACCACCATTGAAATGAAAGACGAGGGGGATCCGGACCCAAAACAGGCGGAACCAGCCCCTCAGAATATTTTTGAAAACCAGAACGCGATATGGTGGGACGGGGGTGACCGTGCTGAAATTGGCGAAGCGTTTGATACGCGCCGATTGAATACGCCGCTGGATCAAGTCAGCCGGCGAGGCGGCGGAAGACGTTCCAATACACGCACAGACCAGAAGCGAGGCCGTTATATTCAGGCCAGACCGTCCGCGGGGAAGGCGCATGATCTGGCTTTTGACGCCACACTGCGCGCCGCGGCGCCCTTTCAGAAAAGCCGCAAGGAATTGCGCAAACATGTCGCCTTTGCGGTAAGGCCAGGTGACTATCAAAAAAAGGTGCGCGTGCGCCGCGCGGCAAACCTTATTCTTTTTCTTGTGGACGCTTCCTGGTCTATGGCGGTGACAGAGCGCATGAATGCCACCAAGGGAGCCATCCTCTCGCTGCTGACAGACGCGTATCAAAGAAGAGACAGGGTAGGATTGATCACTTTCCAAAAAAATCGCGCAAATCTGGTGCTTCCTCCCACCAGCTCGGTGGAGCTTGCCCAGCAGGCGTTGGAACATATCCCTGTCGGTGGAAAAACGCCGCTTTCTGCGGGATTAAATCTTGCGCTCAAAGTTTTGAAGCGTGAAATGATGCTGCATCCCGATGTAATGCCGCTGTTGATCGTTCTCACCGATGGTGCTGGCAATGTAACCATGGGAAATCTTCCTCCTCAAGAAGAAGCAAATTTTCTGGCGGAAAGCATTGCGGCTGAAAAAATTCACAGTTTGGTGATTAATATGGAAAGCCCGGCTTTTGATCAGGGGCTTGCCGCGGCGCTGGCGGAGCATCTCAAAGCACCCTGTTATTCAATCAGTGATCTCAAAGCGGAAAATCTGTACCATACAGTGCGTCAGGAAATGGTTTCGTACCAGAGCGGCGCTTCAAGCCATGCTGTGCTCAAGAATTAATTTTAACCGGACATTAAATTCACCAGAAACTACTTTTCGTTGTAAGATATTTATGATTAGATTTTCAATCTGGCTATTTTCACCTTCCCTTGTCATTCAATATGCAAGGTGATATCATCAGCACTGAGGTTAAATGATGTCTTCCCGTAGTAATCGACGCGCTCGAACCCGCTCAACACTGGTTATGATCATCCTGGCGACGCTGCCCTGTTACTGCATGGGAATCGTTTTGCTTGGAGCGACTCGATCAACCCGGCTTGCCACACCGACACCCACCTACACAGTCACCTTTACTCCAAGCCCAACCCTTGAGACCAGTACGCCGGTGCCTACGGATATCCAGCTACCCACTGCGACCATCACAAAAACCAGCACCATAACCTGGACACCTACCATTACTTTTACACCTTTTATGTCTCCAACACTTACCAATTCTCCTACCAGTACCGAGACTCAGGTGCCCACCGAAACAGAGATCCCCACTCCGACAGCAACCCTTGCGCCTGCGAACACGCTAACCGCGACTTCGCCGGCTCCTACAAACACAAAACCCCCTGTTCCAACAACAGAGAATCCATAATAAAAAGGAAGATGCATGACTGACGCCTTATCAATTTTGAAAGAGCTGATCTCTACATCAGGTCTTTCCGGCTATGAAAGTGAAGTTCGAGAAGTCATACAAAAAGCCTGGTCTCCCCTGGTGAATGAACTTAACCTCAGCAAACTGGGGAGTTTGCATGGTTTTAAGCATGGCGCGGCAATTGAACCCCGTCCTAAAATACTGATCGCCACGCATATGGACGCGATTGGTTTGATGGTAACCGGTATCGAAGGGGAATTCTTGCGGATTTCACACATTGGAGGAATTGATCCCAGAATTCTCCCTGGACAATTGGTGAAAGTACACGCTAAAGAGGTCTTGCCGGGTCTCGTGATCAAACCACCAGACCATCTTTTGCCAGAAAGCACGGCCGGGAAACCCGTTGAAATCGGACATCTTTTTGTTGACACTGGCCTTACAAAGCAGGAAGTGGCTGAACTTGTCACAGTGGGTGATCTGGTTTCCTTCGCCCAGGAGCCAGTAGAAATGGCTGGTGATGTTCTGGTCGGCCACAGCCTGGATAACCGCGCTTCGGTCGCGGCGCTGACATTGTGTTTGCAGGAACTCCAGACTCTGCAGCACCAATGGGATGTGTGGGCTGTCGCGTCTGTTCAGGAGGAAGTTACCTTCGCGGGTGCCTACACTTCGGGATATGAAATCCGACCAGACCTGGCGGTTATCATTGATGTAACTTTTGCGACCGGCCCGGGCACATCGGACTACAACGCTTTTCCGCTGGAATCCGGCCCAGCTTTAGGCTGGGGGCCTGTTATCCATCCGGTGCTGTTTCGGGAATTTAAAAAAATTGCTGAGGAGCTGGAAATTCCGTACAACAAGGATGTACTGCCCAAACTGTCTTGGACTGACGCCGACGCATTACAGGTCACTGCAGAAGGTATCCCCAGTATGCTGATCAGCATTCCATTGCGATATATGCACACCCCTGTAGAAATGATCGCCTTCAAAGATATAACCCGAACAGGGCGTCTTCTGGCAGAATTTATCGCGAAACTGCCCTTGGACTTCCCGAAAAACTTAAGCTGGGATTGAAAACTATGCCAACTCAACATCCTTCTTCAACAGAAATTCCCACTATCGGTTTAGAGCAAATTCAGTTACTGGAAAAGCTTTCCAATGCCTGCGGCGTCTCAGGGGATGAGGGCGAAGTTCGAAAAATTGTCCTTGAGCAGATACAAGACTACGTAGATGAAATCACTATAGACGCGATGGGTAATGTGCTGGCAGTTCGCAAATCGAAAGCTCAGGATTCTTTGCGGGTGATGGTTGCGGCTCACATGGATGAAATTGGCTTCATGCTGGTTAAGGATGATGGGAATTGCCAGTTCCAGTTTGAAATAGTTGGTGGTATTGATCCGCGCCAGGTGGTTGGAAAAACCGTCAGGGTTGGAAAGGAACATGTCCCCGGCGTGATTGGCTCGCGACCCATCCACCTGACCGATTCAGAGGAAAGAAAACGGGCCGTGTCCATTTCGGATTTAAGGATCGATCTGGGTCTTAAGAACGATAAAAATATCGAACGAGGGGAGCGGGCAGCCTTCGCGACAAAATTTTTCCAGAACCGCGGCAGCCTTTTTGGTAAAGCGTTGGATGACCGGATAGGTGTAGCGACACTGATCGAACTCTTTAAACACGCGCCGCCCAATATAGAACTCCTGGCAGCCTTTACGGTTCAGGAAGAAGTCGGGCTGCGAGGCGCGCTCATCGCGGCATATTCTCTTAAACCGGATATGGCCATAGCACTGGATAGCACCCCGGCAAATGATATGCCTGCCTGGGATGGTAAGGAAAACACGCGCTACAATTCCCGGCTTGGAGAGGGGCCAGCAATATACATCGCTGATCGCTCAACAATCTCTGACCCGCGGATTATTGATCATTTTGTAAAAAGCGCAAATGAAAACCATATCCCCTACCAGTTCAGGCAGGCCGGTGGTGGGAGCACGGATGCCGGTTCTATCCACCGGCAGCGCAAGGGAATCCCCAGCCTGTCTGTCTCAGTGCCAGGGCGTTACGCGCACACCACTACCATGCTGGTGCGCCTGGAAGATTGGCAGAACACATTTAGATTGATTTACTCCGGGCTCAGCGATATCTCACCCGAGCTGTTTAAGTCCCCGCGATAACCAAAACTATTTTTCACAACAACATCTCGATCAGGAGTATGGGTTTATGAAATCCTTAATAAAAAAACTTGCAGAAACCGCCGGCCCTTCCGGCCGCGAAGATCAAATCCGTGCTTTGATTCGCTCTGAAATTGAACCTTATAGTCAGGAAATCCAAACCGACTCACTTGGAAACCTGATCGCCCGAAAAGGGGAAAAATCCAAAGATGGTGTGAGGATCATGCTCTCCGCGCATATGGATGAAATTGGGGTCATCGCCACACATGTTGATCAGAATGGATTCGTTCGTTTTACCGGGATTGGAATGGTTTACCCAAAATACTGTTTGGGCGCCAGAGTAAGGTTTCTGAACGGCACTCAGGGGGTAATTAACAGCGAGCATACCTCAGATGCGAAAGAACAAATTCCCCTCGAAAAGATGTTCATCGACGTGGGCGTGAACAAGGCGGCTGAATGTCCGGTAAAACCAGGCGATATGGCAGTATTTGACGGGCCTTTCATTGATTTGGGGCATAAGGTTATCGCAAAATCGTTGGATAATCGTCTGGGGATTGCCATTCTGGTAGAATTGATAAAGAAAATAGACCTGACACCCAACGAAATTTATTTTGTTTTTACGGTGCAGGAAGAAATGCGGAAAAGTGGCGCAACCACTGCCGCTTATGCCGTTCAACCTGATATTGGAATTGTTGTGGATGTTACCGCAACCGGGGACACACCAGACAGTATTCGGATGGACGTAGGCCTTGGTAAAGGACCTGCCATTAAAATCAGCGATCAAGGTATGATTTCTGATCAAAGGATTGTAAAATGGATGAAAGATACCGCGAAAAAATCTGGCATTCCATACCAGTTGGAGATTCTTGAAAAAGGTTCCACAGATGCAATGGTCATCCAACTCTCACGTGCGGGAGTCCCATCAGGCGTGGTCTCAATTCCCTGTCGCTATATCCATTCACCTTCGGAGATGGTGAACTTTCAGGATTTGCAGCAAAGCTTCGAACTCACGCATGCGTTGATCTCAAATCCTGTCAGCTTAAAATAACATGATAAAAAAACAAATCAAATTCCAGGATGATCAAGAGAACTCGAATTCCTGGAAAAGGAAACCAAACAAAAATACACTGATCAAACTGGTTATCCTGGCTGGTTTGATCAGTGTGGCAGCTTATGGATGCAGTCAGCTGCCTGCACAGGTGCAGGAGCTGCTTTTCCCTGAGACGCCAACCTCACAAACTGATTTGCCTGTGTTTGAGACCCTGCCCCCAACCCCTGAGAATGTGGCTGATCAATCCACATCCACACCAGCAGGCCCTCAGATTCTAACCATTTGGGTTCCGCCGCAATTTGATCCGGCAAGTGATACACCGGCGGGTAAGTTGTTACAGGAACGGATTAAAACCTTCAGTGTCGAAAATCCGGGCGCTGAAGTCAGAGTGCGGGTCAAAGCGGCCACAGGAAACAGCGGATTGTTAAACTCGCTTTCTGCGGCTAGTACAGCATTAGAACCTTCCGCTTTACCTGCTCTGGTTGCTTTGACAAGAACAGAAATGGAAGCAGCGGCTCTTAAGGGACTTATTTTCCCAATGGATGAGTTGACTTCTGTGATTGATGATCCCGATTGGTACAATTACGCGAAAGAGTTGGCCTTGATCCAGGGCAGCACATTTGGAGCGCCATTTGCCGGTGATGGGTTTTTTCTGATCTACCGTCCTGCGAAAATTGGGGCGAACCCAACAGACTGGCAGGACATTCTCAGCCGCGGTCAGCCGCTCGCTTTTCCAGCCAATGACACAAATGGATTGGTTACTCTGGCGCTGTATCTATCAGCAGGAGGAACTATTGTGGACTCGCAGAACAGGCTCGTTCTGGAGCCGCAAACCCTGACAGAGGTTCTTACACTATTTTCTGAAGGGGCCAAACAAGGATCTTTTCCTAGCTGGCTTTCTCAATACCAGACTGACGCACAAGTCTGGCAGGCTTATCAGGATCAAAGCGCGAATTGGGCAATTACGTGGAGTTCAAGATACCTGGTTGATTTGCCGGTAGATAGCACCGCTGTCTCTCTGCCTCCTTTGGGAACTGATACAGTCACGATTGCAAATGGATGGATGTGGACATTGACAGATCCTGTTCCAGAGAGACGAGATTTAAGCGCGAGCCTTGCAAAATATCTTACAGACAGCGATTTCTTATCAGAATGGGTGCCTGAAATGGGTTATTTGCCAACTCGCCCCTCTGTACTGGCTGCATGGCAGGACCAAACGTTAAGATCTTTGATCGGTCAAACTGTAGTTTCGGCGAGGATCCAGCCCAATGAAGAATTATTAGAGGTGATCGGCCCTATATTAAGAGACGCCACATTGGATGTGATCGAACGCCAAATTGACCCGGCGCAGGCAGCTCAGGCCGCGCAACAACGTTTAAACCCAACCGAACAGGAACAATGAGAGAAATAAAGAAACTAGCGAACAAAATCTATTTGAGCCCAAAACCTTCCTGGATGAACCAGCAGATGGTATTAATCATATTGGTACTGTTGGTTTTATTAACAGCGCTTGCCTGGAGCGAACCAATATCCAATAAACAGTTTTCAGAAAGGCAATTGCTTCAACCCGTAGAAAATACACCAACGATCTCAGGAGAAATCTCGGCCACACCTACCCCCACATTTCTCCCGGATGAATGGATCCAGAACAGTGAAAACACAAATGATATTGTCCTGGTCGGTGTTCTTCTGGTTCTGATCGTGGTTGGTGGAACATATAACGCTATTCGCCAAAGCAAAAAAAGCCAGAAAGAAACAGATCAATAAAAGCTTCCATTCCAGCGAATTTGCCCGGCCATCGTTTCTTGTGAGCGGTGGCTTTTTCTTTGTCTAAGAAATTTCCTGCAATGCGCTTAACGATTGGTTAATTTTCGATGATTTGGTCACTCTCCCTGGGAATGATATCTGGAGAGATGCAACCGGAACCTTGAAATTCCGTATATCTTAATGAGAAGAAATTAATGGATTAACATTTTTTCAAGAAAATCAGTAAGGAGATGTGGAAATGAAACACAAAAAGCATTTTTCATGGCCGCAATGGGGCGTTTTACTAGCCCTTTTGGTAATTCTTATTTCTGGAACAGTTTATCCTGTTCAGGCCGCGGAGTTTGACAATGATGGGTTTGTTGGTCCAGCTGAAGTCATCAATGACGACGTTTTTCTGAGCAGCGCTAAAGTTCAGATGGACGGCACCATCAATGGCATGCTCATCGCGAATGGAGAAACCATCGAAATCAACGGAACGGTTAATGGGGATGTCTTCGCGTTTGGAGCAGTGGTCACCATCGCTGAGGATGCTTTGATCGATGGGAATTTGTTTGCCGGAGCCGCAAACGTGACGGTGTCGGGGCAGGTAACCGGAAGTGTCGCGGGCGGCGCGTCCAGCCTGTATCTGGCAGAGAATGCTTCTGTTGGTAAGAATATGTATTATGGTGGGTATAACCTGAAAACCGCTCAAGGAGCTTCTATTGAAAAAGATCTCTTCGCCGGTGTTTACCAGGCGATTTTGGATGGCCAGATTGAGCGTGACGCCAATATTGGCGCGGCTGGTGTCGAACTGAATGGCTCCATTGGGCGTAACGCATGGTTTGAGGTCGCGCCCAGCAGTGAACCTATTCCTTCTTTCAGCCCAAGTATGTTTATGCCTCCACAATACCAGATTGGCATCACAGAAATGATCCAGCCCGGTTTGCGTGTGGCAGAAACCGCTCAAATTGGCGGGCAATTAAGTTATACCAGTCCAGAGAATCAGCAAGACCAGATTGAGACCCAACCGCAAGGTGGAATCATCTTCAGAACGCCGGTGCCGGATGAAGCGCAGAAAGAAATTGGGGTGTCAGAACCTGAAGAGCCCTCAAACCAGTGGTCTCGGAGAGCGGGCAAAGCGGCATTGCGCTGGATGCGAAAGGGCGCCCGCAATTTGATCAGCCTGCTTATTCTGGGTGGTCTCGCGGTTTGGCTGCTGCCAGCTCTTCTGGTGAAAACATCCAAAAAAGCTGGTGAAGAAACTTTACCGGCGGCGGGTTATGGTTTTTTAGTGTGGCTGGTTGGCTATATCGGGGCGTTTATTGCCGGTGTTTTGATCTTAAGCGTTGGTCTTTTGATCAGCCTGGTGACTATTGGAGGACTCAGCAAAGCGTTCTTTGGGATCGGCTTTTCAAGCCTTGGCCTGGCTTTCTCGGTCTTTTTGCTCCTGGTCTCTTATGGCAGTAAACTTGTAGTTGCTTATCTGGCAGGAGATTGGGTCCTCAACAAGCTTTCATCCAAACCTGTTGAAAGCAAAATCTGGCCGATGCTGCTGGGCGTGATTATTTACGTGATGCTGCGCAGCATTCCCTTCGTTGGCTGGATCATTGGAGCGATTGTGACAGTGATCGGGTTGGGCGCCATGTGGTTGGTGTATCAAAACTGGCGAGCATCTTCAAAAACGATGGAAGATCCCGGCGTTGTAACGACCTTACCCGAACCTGACGAAAATCCGGCTGAATAAAACGCTTGATTATGATAAGAAATCTCCGGCATTGTGCCGGAGATTTTTGTGTTAATAATCAGAGTTTTATTGCCAGGAATGGAACCAGCATCTCTTGCGGGTTAAGTCCCCCATGCCGCCCCAGTAAGGGGTTGGGTTTATCGGCCCACCACCAGTAATGATCCCGTCTGGGAAAGACCACAAAATCACCGACCCGGTTGGCGATTTCCGGGAAAGATGAATAATCCCCAAAAACACCCGATTCTAAAACTTTTTCCCCGTTTATAAGGTCAAATTGCCCCGGCCAGACCGTCTCAATATAGTTGAGCAGGGCGTTCTCATGCCCTGAGCGAACAAACAGGAAAGGCAGGCGGTTCTCACAGGTGGGCACCATCATCAGATGAGAAAGGAATTCGGAGTGTTTCTGAAGTTCAAATTCTTGTTTTGGTGGGGTGTAAACCTGTCCATGATCAGCTAATATCAGAAACAGAGTGTCTCCGCGCCCGTGCTGTTTTTGTTCTTTCAGGAAGCGTTCCAGGGAAATGCCAAAAGTGGAAAGTTCCCAGAGAACGCGCTCATCTTCCGGCCCGAAACGGTGAGACAGGGTGTCAATCGCGCTCCAGTACAGGTATGAATAGGTTTTCTGGTTCTTCTTTGAGTTTAGAAGATTACGGAGTGTAACCAGCATGTCGCTGGTAGAACGATAAGGATATTGTTTTACGGCCGGCAGGTGCATTTCGGATAGCCCTGAATGCAAGATTGAGGAATGCATCAGTGCTGAAACCTCCACACCCTGGTTTACAAGATGTGGCCCCAAAGTGGGCACAGGCAGAAACGTGTCCGGGGAAAAACCAGCGTGGCGCAATGACCCGGTTTCACCAAAGAATACGGACGGCGCATGAAAAATCATATTCGCGATCATGCCATATTCTCTCAGCCAGACCTCATATCCGATGATCCCATGCTCGGCCGGTGCTTTTCCGGTCCACAGAGTGGTCAATGCCGCCGAGGTGGTGCTGGGAACCACGCTGGTCAGTGGTGCCAGCAGGGCCTGTTGAGAAATTGACTGCCAGGAAGAGGTGCCTTCCAGCTCTCCGAAATTCCCTACCAGCATTTTTTGGTACAAATCCAATCCCAGGCCGTCCATCAGCAGTAAAACCACGTGCTGAAATGGACCGCCAATTTCCTTCAACAAAGATGCCGCAAGCGGTTTGGCGCCAAATGGTTCCACTGATAGCCAATGACATACACTGGCCGGCACGTTCAAGAGGGATAAACCCTGGTAGTTGGGATAAATGATTTCCCCTTCCAGATCCAACCCCTCCAATTGAGTTTGTCGTATTTCGTGGATCAAGTTCTCAAATAATTCAGACATATCCTCTCCATCCTGTGTTCTTCGCTGTCTTTATCATACTATAACCATTATGGAAAATGCGTGAAAAAAGCAAAGGTTCTGGCTGGGTTTAGAAATCGATTACACTACTCGGGATAGAGTCCTTTGCTGGTATTCTTTTCCGCGAATCATGAGGATTTTAAGGTGTTTTATAGTGGATAAATTAATTGATTAAACCCGGAAAAGCTGTTGCTTCCCCGCTCAAAATATTTAGAACCTGCTATAATCATAAGCACAATACAATGTGCTGTAGAGGAAAATATAAATGCGGCGAGAAGTTCTGACATGGAATGATGTTGATCAACTGATTGACCATCTTATCCCTCAATTTGAAAGTGAATTTGAAGCAATGGTAATGATCACCCGCGGTGGTGTAATCCCTGGAGGGTTGCTCGCCGAAGCATTGAACCTCACCACATTGCTGACCGCGGCTGTGGATTTTCCGGCTGAAGTAAAAACGGAAAAAGAGCGAGAAGGCTCTAAATTATTGGCATGGCCCAAATTTATCCAGTTCCCGGATAACGCTTTGCTGGCAGGCCAAAGAGTGATTATCGTTGATGATGTTTGGGGTTCTGGCAGAACGATTACCGCGGTAAAGAATCGCATATCCGGAGCCGGGGGAACCCCGCATACCTGCGTGTTGCATTTTAACCCCTATCGCAACCTTTTTGGAAACGCCAGGCCGGATTATTTCGCGGCGATCACGGATGCCCACATTGTGTATCCTTGGGAAATCAGCCGTGGGCCAAAGGGTGTGCTGCTGAACGGGTTTTAAGCTTTCAGCATAAAATTCAGATATTGTTCCACCATCCAGTTGACGTCAAACATTGTTTCCGCGCGATGCCGGGCTGCCGCGCGGTATTGGTTTTCATGCTGGAGCACATCCACAACAGACCCGGCAAGATGCTTGATATCCGGCGGTTCCAGTTTCCAATGATTCGTGCCGTAGGGTACAACGATACCGGCCCCATCCGCGATCAATTCCGGGAGCGATCCAGTCTCGAATCCAACTACAGGTAACCCGCAGGCTATGGCTTCAATCACTGAATTTGGGCAACCGGCGTTCAACTCCGCGGAAAACAACACATGGCCTGACCGGTCAATTTCGGGGATCCTGTCACGGTCAACCACTCCCATCCAGTTTATCCAGAGTTGTGTCCGCTGCTCCCACCGGTTTTGTAAATTCTGAGGGATATCGCCAACCAGGACCAGTTCAACGGGTTGGGGGAGCAATTCTTGAACATGCTCGCCCAACCGGATCGCATTTTCCAGATACGGCTCATTTCCTCCGCCAAAATTTCCTTCAACCACGATGATCCGAATATGATCCTGAGGCGCAGCGGGTTGATCTCGCGGTGAAAAAGTGTTTAAATCAACGCCGTTATAAATCACCCGCTCCTGCGCTGTTGTTTCTCCAAAGCGCTGGCACCAAAACTTTCTGACAAACTCGCTTTGATACACAACACGATCCGCCAGATACCGCCGGATATAGGCCAGGAGGAGGTTGTTCCTTACAGAGCGATAAAAATGACCCGCGCCGCTGAAACGAGCCCGGTGTACCCAATTGCCCTGGGCCAGGCGCTGGACAACTCTGACCCCATTTTTACGAGCCTTCCATACCGCCCCAATCTGCCGCGTTCCACCGCTAACCAGAATGACCGCGCACGCGGGGTCAAGGGGGTTGTGATGAACTTCAATACCCTGATCAATCAGAGCAGATTTTAAGCGGTGCTGAAACGATGCGGGGCCCCCTACACCTTCCAGACGCGGCAACAGGCAAACACTTCCAGTTTTTCGCACGATTTTACGGTGTCACTCCGTTGTTTTCTGATTCCAGATCGTTGAATTCTTGCAAAGAAGAGACAATCCGCTCGGCCGCGTGTCCATCGCCAAAAGGATTTTTCGCTTTCGACATGGCCAGGTAAGCCTTTTCATTATCCAATAAATTGACAGCTTCTCTTTCAATTGTCTCTGTGTCAGTTCCTACCAGCTTCAGAACACCGGCTGCCACTCCTTCAGGCCGTTCGGTCGTGTGCCGGAGCACCAGTGTAGGTATCCCCAACGCGGTAGCCTCTTCCTGAATCCCGCCCGAATCGGTGAGTACAAGAACAGCATGTTTCATCAGATGGACCAAAGGAAGGTATCCCAGAGGGGGCAGCAGTGAGAGGTTGGGAATCTCACCCAACATATGGTGAACTACATCTTTCACATTTGGATTGAGATGGACTGGATAAACAAAATGCAGGCGGTTTTTGTAGTGCTCCGCAAGAAAACGCAAAGCCAGGCAAATCTGCTCCAGGGGTTCTCCGAAATTTTCTCTGCGGTGCGCTGTGACAAGAACCAGCTGCCTGCCTTCGGAATGGATCTGGTTTTCCTCAAGAAATCGGGTAATTTCCATCGGCGCGGGGCGCTGTGTGATCGCGTGCAGGGAATCGATCACTGGATTTCCGGTTACCTTGATCCGCCATTCCGGCACACCTTCCCTCAGCAGATTCTCGCGGCTGTGGTTGGTAGGGGCAAAATGCAAATCTGCCAGAACGCTGGCGATTTTGCGGTTGACCTCTTCAGGGAATGGCTGCCACTTATCTCCAGTCCTTAAACCAGCTTCGATATGCCCAATCCGGATCCTGTGATAATAGGAAAGCAGCGCGGCGGTCATCACTGTGGTGGTGTCGCCCTGCACCAACACCCAATCAGGGTTGACCTTTTCAAGAATTGGAGATAAGTTTTCCAGGATACTGGCGGTGAGCGACGCGAGGCTCTGGCCGGGCCGCATAATATCCAGATCAATGTCTGGCTGGATTTGGAACAGCTCCAAAACCTGATCCAGCATTTCACGATGCTGGGCTGTCACACAGACAAACGATTCAATTCCTGGCGCGCTCTTTAATGCTTTCACCACCGGCGCCATTTTGACAGCTTCTGGCCGTGTTCCAAATACAGACAGCACTTTTAGCCTGCTCATTCCGAACTATTATCCCCCACTCCCAATTTGAATAATGTGAAGCCTGCATTTTCCCAATCCGAAGCGTTCCACCCATTCACAGTATCCAGCGCAATTCTGGCATTGGTGAGCCCGGAAAGATTTTTGGGATTAATCTCTTTCAACATTTTGTGTCCTACCAGCAGAACAATCACTTCGGTATGCCCCACCGCTGCTTCCAGCGTGGTTTCAACCCGCAAACCTTCCAGCTGAAAATCGAGTTTGTAAGGTTCGTAAGCTGTTACTCTGGCCCCGGCTTTCAGCAGTAAGTGAGCTACTTCTACCGCCGGGCTTTCTCTCAGGTCATCGACATCTGCCTTGTAGGACAGGCCCAGTAAGGTAATACTTAGACCGGAGATATCTCCACCCGCGATGCGTTTAATCACTTCAAGCACGAATTCCGGCTGCGCGTCATTTACGTTCCTCGAGGCGCGGATGAGGGTGGTGATATCCGGGGCGGCTTCAACAAAGAACCAGGGATCTACACTGATACAGTGCCCGCCCACCCCGGGGCCGGGGTGGAGGATATTGACCCGAGGATGCAGGTTGGCGATGTCAATGGCTTCCCAAACATCCACGCCAAAACGATCCGCCAGCCGGGAAAACTCATTGGCGATGGCGATGTTGACATCCCGGTAGGTGTTTTCCATTAATTTGACCATTTCCGCGGTTGTCGCGGTGGTCAAAATAATATCTCCAAGCACAAAGATCTGGTAAAGGTCCCGACCTGCTTCCGCTGAGGCCTGGTCTATCCCACCGATCACGCGGGCGTTTTCAACAATCTCCCGCAGGATCTGGCCGGGTAAAACCCGTTCGGGAGAATAAGCCAGATAAAAATCCTGTCCAGCCTTCAGCCCGGATTGCTCCAGAATGGGGGCCACGACATCAATGGTTGTTCTGGGTGGAGAAGTCGACTCCAGAATTACCAGGTTTCCTTTTCGCAAATGGGGAACAATCACCTGCGTCGCAGCACGAACAAAGCTGAGGTCTGCTTTTTTGTCGTCCAGGAAAGGTGTTGGCACTGAGATGATGAAAGCGTCAGCTTGCTCTGGCTGGTCTCGCACCATCAGATTCCCGGACCGGAGCGCGGCCTGAACCAGGGTTCTTAAACCCGGTTCGTAGATATGCAGATGACCATTCTGCAACCCCTGAACCACTTTCCGGTTAACGTCTACCCCCACAACTTTAAGCCCATGGGTCGCGAAAGTGCTGGCTGTAGGAAGTCCGATATATCCCAGGCCTAAAACACAAATTTTCTCAAAATCCACTATCACTCCTCTTTGAGGGATCGAAATAGTAATTTATTATCCCATAACTGAACTGCGTTGCGAAGACTTTTACGCTACTTGCTTCACATCCATCACCATGATACACTCTTAATGTGTTGAAAACCGATTTAATTGCTGCATTTATTAACCCTTTGGATAATTTTATTTATCAAAGATAGTATCCAAAAACCTGTTTTTGTTTAAAATAAAACAGGCACGTTTTTTGCTCTTCTTATTACAGAATTAGTTTTGCCAACCGATTCAATATTATTTTGGATTGCATTCGCCTGTGAATCACCTGAATGCCAAATTCGCTAATTAATATTTATTCTCTGGATAAAAAAAACTATGTTGAAGCAATTCCCAAACGATGATAACACAATTCACCCTGATTCGGAATCAGAGCAACATTCGCTCGATTCGTTGTCATGGGTCGCGGATCAGGAACTGGCTGCCTGGCATTTGAACAAACAAATTGCAGACACCGAGATATGCGGGGCAATCCTTTTTTCTCAGGATAAACAAAGGGTATCATACGCGGGAGATATCATTGAACCAGCGGCTCAGCAGACTACAGACATTGTTATGCGTTATTGGGACACCAGACATCCGGGTGAACTGGCTCGTTTTATCACCCTCAAACCCGGCGAGGTGGATTACCTGTTATTTGCTTTGCCCTTCACGCAAGGAATTGTTTTGGCGGTGTTATTTGAGCCTTCCCACCCATTAAGCCGGGTGCGTTCTCAGTCAAAGAATCTTTTGCACAATCTGATCATCACCACGCCGGATCTGTCCTCCGTCAGTGAGGATCACCGGACCTCCGCGCAAAAAGAAGACTTTGAAGAAGAGCGTGATGATGAATATGAAATGGAAGATGAGGAATTCCCGGACATCGACATCTCGAATTTGCTGCAGCAAATGCCCCCACCAGATCCCCATATTGATCTTCCATCCGAATCTGTCATTGAGGAGGATGCCAATCTTCCTGCCGAACAGGCTGTTATAAACGCCCCATCGGATATCCCCTCGTTTTTTGTCCCGCCTTCTTCACAATCAGAAGAATTGAATGGAACTGTTTCGGAAGAAGAGCTGGAAACTTTTTCAACTTCTAATCAGGCAGAAATAGAGGCTGAATCGCTTCCGCAAGACGAGGATCTGACGCAGGAGTCAGTTTCTGAGATTCTGATTGTGGAGAGGGATACGACCGATCCGGAAATGGTCTCACCATTAGCTGGAAAGTTTGAGGAACAATCTGGGGCAGAGAAAGCAGAGATTCACCCGGCGTTAAACTCAGAACAGGAAACAACTCCAACACAGGTCATCGAAGCCGATCTGATCACGGCTTTGGAAGATATTGACCCTGTTGAGGATGTTGGAAATGATGAAAACGCGGAGACAATCGCGGCAACATTTTCTCTGGAAGAAGATTTGATCCTCCCCTGGGAAATGGAAGAACCTGAGATATCCCCTCAAAAGGATATAGAAGAACCTGAACCGGACGCGCCAGAGTTGAAAGAAGCCCTTATCCTAACCACTGAGATTGAACTCGCCAATGAAGAAGTTGAAGACTCCAGCCTGGTGGAGCAAGAAGATTCTTTCCTTGATTTTCTAGAGAATGAGATTGAAGGAATTCCGCTTCCTGATGATGAGACAGGCTGGCTTGCACCTTTTACTCAGCAGGAGAATGATCTCGATCAACCAGTGAGCAAAGCATCCGCTCCGGTTTTTTCATTTGATGAAGAAGTTGCTTCTTCAATAACCGATACAAACCATGAAGTGTTTGTGGGTGAAGAAGAGACACCGGATATTCCTGCTGATGAAGATGAAGCGGTCGAAGAAGCGTTGTTTAACTTCCTGGATAACGAGACATCCGTAATACAAGAAAAAGAGGAATCTCCGGTTGAGGAAGCACTTGAAGAAATTTCCTTCGTGGATCTGCCCGACGCGGTATGGGAAACAGAGCCAACGGACGAAATCGTTGCGGAAGAACGACCTGTTCAAAGCACTGATCAGCCAACCTATGGGGATGTTCCTTCCCAGGATCTACCCGGCGCGGCGTTGGAAACTGAAACAAGGGCTGAAGTTTTTTTGGAAGAACAGTTCGTTGAAGGCACCGATCAGTCATTCTATGACGAAGCTTCCTCTGTGGACATGCCTGGCGCGGCATTGGAAACTGAAACAACCGAAGAGATCGTTCAAGAGCAATCCGATGAAAGCGCTGATCAGCCGGTCTCTGAGGAAATTTTCTCTGGTGAAGAACCGCCTTTCGCGCCTGCGGGGCCTGTGGGATTCCCTTACGAGCTGCCGGATCAAATCATATCCGACACTCGCCCCAATCGATTACAGCCCGCGCCTCCCTCTGAATCAGGTCCTGATGGGGCAGAGGAAAACAAGCAAGCTTATACTTGCGTGTTAGTTCCCAACCTGCCGGAGAATATGCTGGCAGGCGCGCTCGCCAAAAAACTGGGAGAGTGGCTGCCCCAACTCAGCGATAGTTTTGGCTGGGAACTGGAAAAGATTACAATTCGGCCAGCCTATTTGCAATGGACAGTAATGGTTCCCCGGGCGGTATCAACCGGCAGGCTGGTCCACAATATCCGGATACACACCTCACAACGTATTTATGATCATTTTCCGGAGCTGAAACGACGCAGCCCAGAAGATTTTTGGTCGCCAAGCCAATTGATTATCAGTGGTGAACAAGCGCCCACAGTGGAGATGCTTGAAAGCTTTATCCATAAATCCAGGCAGCACAACCAGCCATAAAACTATAAAAAAGGAAGATTTATGCCTCCTATTCTGCATCTTATTGACGGTCATGCCCTTGCTTATCGAACTTATTATGCGCTATCAGCGGCCGGGGGTAACCGATTCCAGACCAGTACCGGTGAACCCACTGCTGGGGTTTATGGCTTTACCAGTGTACTGTTGAGGCTTCTGGAACAGGAGAAACCCGAATACATCGCTGTGGCATTCGATACCGGAAAAACATTTCGCGATGAAATCTATCCGGAATATAAGGGAACCCGCGAGAAAATGCCAGACGATCTCCGTCCACAAATCGAACGGATCCGCCAGTTGGTTGACGCATTCAAATTCCCCAGGTTAGAAGCGGAAGGTTTTGAAGCCGACGATGTGCTGGGCAGTATCGCCTACCAGGCCGTGGAAAAAGGGTTTGGGGTAAAAATCTATACCGGGGACCGGGATCTGTTGCAACTGGTCAATGACCGGATCATAGTGAATTTACCTGGCAGACAACTCTCCGATGCCAAAGATTACCGGGCAGATGACGTCAAAGCGTACATGGGTGTCAGGCCCGATCAGGTTGTGGATTTCAAGGCACTGGCAGGGGATTCTTCAGACAATATACCTGGTGTGCAGGGCATCGGGACGAAAACAGCAACCTCATTACTGGAAGAATATAACCATCTGGATGATATTTACGCACATCTTGAGGATATCCCTTCCAGAGTTCGGAACCGCCTGGAACCAGGCCGGGAATCCGCGTATTTGAGCTACAAGCTGGCCTGTATTCGCACTGATGTGGAAATTTCCCTGGATCTGGAAAAAGCGCATATCAAGAATGTGGACATCCAGGCGGTCAAAAAACTTTTCTATGAGTTGCAATTCCGAACTTTTACCAGAAAACTAGAAGAGATCTTTCTGCAAACCGAGTCTCAGGCTCAAGGGGAACAGCTTTCTCTGTTTGGCGAAGCTGTAACCCAGGTGGGCATTCTGACAAAATACCAGCCCGCCTCAGTGCAGATTGTCGATACCGAAAAAAGCCTGCTGGGACTTTGTGAAAAGTTGAAGACGACCCGTGAGTTTGCTCTGGACACAGAAACTACATCCACTGACCCAATGCAAGCCCAATTGGTAGGGATCTCAGTGGCTTATGAAGAGGAAAAGGGATATTACCTTCCCGTCGGGCATCAGACACAGGAGCCCCAGCTTACCCTGGAACTTGTGGTTGAACATCTGGGACCGATACTGTCGGATCCTGAAATCGCCAAGATTGGTCATAATCTGAAATATGATGGACTTGTACTATCCCAGCACGGGATGGAGGTTTTTCCGTACAGTTTTGACACCATGATCGCGGAATGGCTTGCTCACCCCGGCTCGAGGCATCTTGGATTGAAGGATATGGCCGATAAATACCTTCAAATCCAGATGATCCATATTGAGGAGTTGATTGGCAAAGGAAAAGCGCAAAAAAGCATGGCTGAAGTCAGTATTGGAGATGTGGCCCCCTACGCTGCGGCTGACGCGGAGGTGACTCTGCGCCTGAAGCCCTTGATGGCAAAAGCGCTCCAGGAACAGAATGCCGAAAAACTGTTCTTTGAAATCGAGATGCCGTTGATTGAAGTCCTGGCAAAAATGCAGCAATTGGGGATCGCTCTGGATAAAGATTTCTTCAAGGAGTTTTCAAAGCGGCTCAAAGGGCAGATCAATGAAATTGTTGATCAGATTTATCAGGCGATTGGTTATGAGTTTAACTTGAACTCAACCCAACAGCTTTCAAAGGCCTTGTTTGAATCTCTGGGATTGGAGCCTCCCAACCGCCGCAAGCGTACCAGCAGCGGGCTTTTTTCAACTTCCGCGGATGTACTGGAACAAATCCGCTCACAACATCCCGTGATAGCGTTAATCCTGGAATATCGTGAACTTTCCAAACTTGAATCAACCTATGTTAATACGCTGCCGGAACAGGTTAACCCCAAAACAGGACGCATCCACAGTTCGTTTAGTCAGACTGGCTCAGTTACCGGAAGGCTGGCGTCCTCAGATCCTAACTTACAGAATATCCCTACCCGCACAGAACTGGGAAACCAGGTCCGTGAGGGGTTTGTTGCCGGGCCAGGGAATGTGCTGCT
>ENA-ORXD01000318-ORXD01000318.1-sediment-metagenome-genome-assembly--contig:-NODE-318-length-67844-cov-8.532427_pt1 | contig 67844 bp, 61 predicted proteins | sample MGYA00237862_ERZ511471 | MGnify/ENA metagenome assembly ERZ511471
CTGAAGCTGTTGCGAAAGATGAGCGTTGAATAGGGAAAAGAAAGGGATCAGGGGATCAGAGTAATGAGTCCTGAAATTGGTGAAAGGGTTACCCCGGAGTATAATTTGAATAGCCAGGGAGCCTGTCCGCCGAATGGTGGATGGCAACCCCTGGAAAAATGACGGGATGAAAATCCGCCGTACAGACACAATATTTTGTGTCTCAACAACGAAATTATATCGATTGGTTTATTGAGGCGGAAGAAGAAAAGCTAATTTATTACTGGAATATTCCTCGTTTTCTATTTGAGCTTTTAACCATTCATCATTTGGTTTCGAGAAAGATATACTTTGTCCTGGCATAGCTTTTTTGATGTAAAATTACACCAAATTTGCATCATCTGCAAGTTTTTTGATATTGTTGGTGGTGCTTTCTGTTTCCTGTGTGCAAATGTCTGAACAATGATTGAACCAGGAGCCAAATCTTCATATTGCTCATCAGCCAGATTGATTACATCCCCGCCCAATTTCCTTGCCAGTTCACTTATATAGACCGAAAAGTCCGCTAACACCTGAATGATACCGGGCTTTCCTGCTATACGTACATATGTTATGCACAGGGCTTTGTTGACATCTGTGTTTTACGCTTTATGAAGTATTCCAAAATTTCTTCCTTTGTCATTTTAGATAACTTCTCGCTTAACTTGTCTCTTTGTTGCCGCATATATTTCACAGCATCAACGGTTTTCTTAGTCGTTTACATATTTCACAAATTCTCTTGGTGACCTAATTTCTAATTGCTTATAACCTTTCTTGATATTAATGGAGTTATATCCTCTAATTTTTTCAGTCAAGTTTATATTTTGGGTTGTCTTCTTCAAGCCTTGCGCATAACATGTTTATATAGGCTTTAAAGATATAAATTGCTTTCATTCTGATATTTAACGATCTTTGACACAGTTAAGTGAACACTTCCACTATTCATAAATAATTTCTCCCAGAAAACAGGATGCAACCAAACCCCAAGTTACCCACCAAGGAACACGAAGTAATCTTTTCGCAACCACGTCCTGCCCTCATAGCATGCTATGCAGCTACTTAACCAATCAACCACGTCACCCGGCCACCATCGTAAGGACGCACAGCCGTGCGTCCCTACCCAACCACGTAACCACTCAACCACTCTCCCACTCAACCACTCTCCCACTCTCCCCCCAACAAAATCCCCCCAAACCCCTCAATAATTCAAATTTCTTCACTAATTTAACAGGCTGATAAATATATTTACAACCAGAGATATTAACAGGACGGAACTTTAAATTACAATGGCCCGAATCAAAGAACTCACCATATGCCTCGGAAGCTCATGCTTCGCAAGAGGAAACCGGAAAACACTGATGATCATCCAGAACTATATCAAGGAAAATAAACTGGAAGGAAAAATTAAATTCAGGGGAAACCACTGCTTCGGAAACTGCAGCCGGGGACCGGTGCTGAAAATCGACGATCATCTGTATGAACAGGTCACCGAAGAAAATATAAATGAAATTCTTGAAAAAGAACTGGGTAGTTTATAATCACAAACAATGAAACCACTACTACAAATACACGAAGATAAATGCACCATCTGCTTCGCCTGCGTTAAAGCCTGCCCGGTAAAAGCTATACAGGTAAAAAACGATCATGCATTTCCCATCATCATCCCTGAACGTTGTATCGCCTGCGGAAGCTGCATTGACGCCTGCGGCCCTGAGGCAATAACATACCGCGACAGTAGAGAGGATGTGCAAAAACTGCTGAAATCTGAAATTCCTGTGGCCGCCATACTCGATCCCTCTATCGCAGCAGAGTTTCCTGATATCACCGACTACCGTAAGTTCGTGCGGATGATCCGTGAACTGGGATTTGAAAAAGTGGTTGAAGTCTCATTTGGAGTCGACCTCCTGGCAAGGGAGTACAGCAAGCTGTTTGAAAAATACAGGGGAAAATACTATGTTATGGCAAATTGCCCCGTGGTAATTATGTATATAGAAAAATACCGGCCCGAAGTTATTCCCAATCTTGCCGCCCTCGTCAGTCCGGCCATGGCCACAGCCAAGGTAGTAAGAAAAAGATATGGCACAGATTATAAAGTTGTTTACATAGGCCCGCTTATCGCCCATAAAAGTGATAATGAAAAAGGGAAAGCCGATGGAACTATCGATGCGGTGTTGACTTTTACCGAGTTGCGGTCTATGTTTGCCGCATCAGGCATCGATGAAAAGCAGATGGAATACAGCGATTTCGACCCTCCGCACGGTTATACCGGAGCACTGTTCCCCATCGCATCAGGAATTGTTCAGGCGGCAGAACTGAATGACGACCTCCTCACAGGTAATATCACCACTGTTGAAGGGGAAAAGGAAATGAAAGAAGCCCTCAGGGAATTTCAACATGATATCCAGAAAATTAAATCGCATTTCAATATCTTCTATGCCGAATATATCATGGGACCCGGTACAACCCGCCAGGGCGAGAAATACGTCCGCCAGTCCAATGTGAAGGAATATGCCCGGAAAAGAATCAAAAATTTTGACCTTGACAGTTGGACTACTAATATTGACGAATTGTCTTCACTTGATTTTACCAGAATATTTAAAAATGATGACCGGCGTTTCCCCGATCCCCCCGAGGAAAAGATCCGTGAGATCCTTGAAGACCTTAAAAAAGACTGCAGTAATGAATATGGCTGCGGAGTATGCGGCTACAGATCCTGTAGGGACTTTGCCATAGCCATAGCACAGGGTATAGCCATACCTGAAATGTGCAACTCCTATACTGCCAGAAATAAACAGGACTATATCCAGTCTCTGAAGATATCCAACGAAAAGCTTGCCCAGACGGAAAAAGCGCTCCGTGAATCGGAAAAAACAGCACTGAGAGAGAAAGAATCGGCTAAGGAAGCTTCCGAGATCATTTCCGCCATGCTGCAAAAACTGCCGTCAGGAATTGTTATCCTTAACGAAAAGCTGAAAATTATACAGGCCAACCAGAGTTTTATTGATCTCCTGGGAAGCGAAGCCATGGAAATAAACGAAATTATCCCCGGGCTGGCAGGAGCTGACCTTAAAACCCTTCTTCCCTATAATATTTACAATCTTTTCAGCTATGTCCTGACAAACAATGAGAATATACAGAACAGGGATATCAGCTACCAGGAGAGGCTTATCAACGTAAGCGTATTTATCATAAGAAAGGGGAAAATCGTCGGCGCCGTTCTCCGCGATATGTATTCCCCTGAAGTACGTAAAGAAGAGGTTATTAAAAGAGTCGGGGAAGCTATTGACAAAAACCTGTCAATGGTTCAGCAGATAGGTTTTCTCCTGGGGGAAGGGGCCTCAGAAACGGAAAGAATGCTCAATTCCATCATCGAATTTTATAAATCAACGCCCCGGAAAGATAAGGAATGAACAATAAATTCTACATAGAAGTACACAACGCACAGAAGAACTGCGGGGAGGACAGGATCTGTGGCGACGTTTTTCTCTCCCGGCGTATAAAGGAAGAGAAAAGAACTATCATTGTCCTTTCCGACGGCATGGGACACGGGGTTAAAGCAAATGTGCTGGCGACTCTTACCGCAACCATGGCTCTCAATTTCACACTCGAACATAAAGAACCCGAGAAAATTGCAGAGATAATTATGAATACCCTGCCGGTATGCAGTGAACGTAAAATGAGCTACGCCACCTTTACTATTGTGGATATCGAAGACGAAGGCCCTGTCACTATACTGGAATACGATAATCCCCAGACTGTTATCCTGCGGGGGAACAAAGCCCTCGACCCCCAGTGGAACTGTATTATCATGCAGAGTGAAAGAAATGCAGGTAAAGAGATACGCACCTGCAGTTTTTATCCGCAGATAGAAGACAGGATCATACTTACATCCGACGGAATAACACAATCGGGCTTAGGGGGCGAAGATTCCCCTTTCGGATGGGGAACGGAAAATATGACCAGCTACGCTTTACAACTTATAAGCACTAATGAAAAGATCTCTGCCAGAAGGTTGTCCAATAAGCTGGTGAATATGGCTAACAAAAATGACAGGTACTTCAGTAAAGACGACACCAGCTGTGCGGTGATCTATTTCCGGGAACCCAGGAAACTCCTGGTGTGTACAGGTCCTCCCTACGAGGAAGAGAACGACCATGAACTGGGTAATATCGTTAAGGAATTTAACGGCAAAAAGATCATCTGCGGTGCCACTACTGCCGATATCGTTGCACGGGAACTGGGAGAGGAAATTGAAGACAGCTTCACCTTCGACGACCCCGAACTGCCTCCCATGTCGTACATGAAGGGTATCGACCTCGTAACGGAAGGCATCCTTACACTCACCAAGGTCACCCGGCTGCTGAAGGAATTTACCAGCTCCTCCCCTGTCGGCAAAGGCCCGGCCGACCGCATAGTAAACCTTTTCAGGGAAAGCGATGAGATACATTTCATCATCGGAACACGTATCAATATCGCACACCAGGATCCCAGCCTGCCGGTTGACCTTGAGATAAGAAGAACAGTGGTTAAAAGAATGGCCAAGATACTGGAGGAGAAATTTCTGAAGGAAGTGAAGATTGATTATATATAATTGGGTGGTTTCGTAAACGAAGCATCGAATTTACGTATCTTCTCTTTTACTTCTTATCAGTAAAGTGTCTGAAAATATTTTATGACAATTCAATAAGTTTTGTTCATTCAGTTTGTTAGTCTGTGCATACTCATATGCTTCAATCAAGTCCTCAATTTCTTTAATTTCTTTACCTGCTTTAAATTTATCCTTATTCAATTCATAATTCATGAAAGAATTCAAATCGATACTATTTCCTTCAATATTTGATGAATAAACGGCAGAAGACTTTGTAAGATATTTAAATCCTCCACGATTCTCCGAAAAATCAAAACTCCCAATTAATTTAGGAATTTCATTTCCAATTGACTAACTCCTGTTATCGCGTAATTTGTGCCATCGGAAGGGTCGGTTTCGGTTTTGATAAAATAAGGTCCGTTTGCCCGGTCGATAGTTGTAAAATCACCGCTTACCAAAGTACCGCTGCCGATTTCAATAATCACCTGAATTTGTAATCAGTCAAACCCCTGTTTCTTATTATGCAAATAGTTTTTTAGGGCAATAGTTCGTTAAACTATTATATTGCGTTGATAATGAATATTTTAACAATTCGGGTATAAATTGCCTATATTGTTGATATACAATATATTGCGCCTTTGCGCCTTCGCGTTTTATTTTAATTTACGAACTGTTGTTAGGGACGAAGGGGACGAAAAGATCACGGGATCACCCCCCCCGCCAGCCATCCCGTAGAAAAAGCTATCTGCAGATTATACCCCCCAGTGACCCCATCCACATCAATAACTTCCCCGGCAAAAAACAGATTTTTTACGAGCTTCGATTCCATTGTCCTGTTGTCAATCTCATCCGTACTCACACCCCCGGCAGTGATCACAGCTTCTTTAAAGGAACGGTAACCTGAAACACGGAACCTTAAATCTTTCATTAATAACAATATCCTTCTCCTTTCTTCCGACTTAAGCTGATGTCCCTGCTTCTTTCCGTCAATATGAGTCAGATGTAAAAAGACAGGTATCATCTTCGCCGGAAGCCATAACTTAAAAATATGATCGATCTGTTTCTTCCCCTGTTCATTTAAATCCCTCAACAAACGACGGTTAAGTGTCATCTCATCAAGGGCAGGTTTCAGATCGACAGATATCTCCACTGTTGATTGTTTGGTAAGCTCATCAACAACCATGCGGCTGAGGGTTAAAACAACAGGACCCGACAGACCGAAATGGGTGAATAACATTTCTCCAAACTCTTCTGCTGATTTTTTCCCGTTTACCCATACCACCGCGTTACAATTTTTCAGGCTTAACCCCTGTAACATCCCTGCTACCTCACCCATTGTTTCGAGAGGGACAAGAGCCGGCCTTACCGGAACAATACTATGTCCCGCCTGCTCTGCAAGCCTGTAACCATCACCCGTTGATCCGGTGGCCGGATAGGAACAACCACCCGTGCATACTATTACCTTCCCGGAATGAAAAGTGACTCTCCTCCCGTTATGCTGTGCCTCTGCTCCTGTTACCCTGCCATCATCAATGATAAGTTTTTCCACCCTGTATCCATACCGGAATTCCGCCCCTCTTTCAGAAGCATATCTTAACAGGGCGCCTAAAACATCAGCAGACAAATTGCTTTCCGGAAACACCCTCCCCCCTCTTTCCACTACAGTATTCACTCCATAGGAATGTAAAAGACTGATTATATCATTAGTGAAAAAAGCAGAAAAAGCATGCTTCAGAAATCTGCCATTAGGATAAATGTTCCGGAAATATTCCTGTACAGGAGCGATGTTGGTAATGTTGCAGCGACCCTTTCCCGTGATCAGCAATTTACGCCCCGGTTGCTTCATCTTCTCAAGCACCAGCACCGAACCGCCTGCCTCACAGGCTCTCCCCGCTGCAATTAGCCCTGCAGCTCCGGCACCAATAATAATCGTGCTGTAATAGCTCAAATCTTTTTTGTTTTGCCTTTTGCCTTTTCCCTTTTACCTTTTGCCTTTTTCCTTTTGCCTTTTCCCTTTTCCCTTTTACCTTTTGCCTTTTTCCTTTTGCCTTTTGCCTTTTGCCTTTTACCTTTTGCCTTTTCCCTTTTGCCTTTTGCCTTTTACCTTTTCCCAACTACATCCCCACCCTGAACGAATCAAAAAACCTCCCTATCTCCCGATTATCCCCCTTCCCCGCTTCCGTCAGTATGATCATCATAAAAAACTTACTCCCTATAAGATATAACCTCGATGAAAAAATGGTTTTGCCTTCATCTGCTGCAATCCTGACTTCCCTGCCCGGATATCCTTCATAAATTACGTCATATGAAGAAAGCAATTCTCCGCCTGTGTTCGAAACAGCACTATTGATAGTATTTGTAAAAAAAAGATCCAGAAGGTCAATGAAATCGGAGTGTATCAAGGCATCAGGATATACGGTGCAGTTTAACATATACATAATGTTGTTATATCCCTCCTTTTCAGAGCAGTCCAGTTCTGCCACACTTAAACTCATTTCTCCTGCTTCCGTGTCAAAAACATCAGTTACTTCCAAAGGCATCACAGGGAAATCGATTGAATAATTGAACTGTTCTGATTTAAAAGAAACCCACTGTTCAGGTTCCTGGCCGGAAACAGAGGTATATACAGCAATGAAAACAAATACAACTAAAGCAATTAATGTAATAAACTGTTTTTTCATAGCTTGGTCTTTTATTAACTTAGTGTTCTGAGGTTAATTAACCCAATTCGATTTTTATTTAATTCCTTTGCGCACCTTTGTGTTACCCTTCGTGTCCTTCGTGGTTAAATACGTAATGAGTTTAACCACAAAGGACGCGAAGGGTTTCACTAAGGAACACGAAGGGTTTTATAAAATAACTCCCTTATGATTGATTATCTATTGAGCACATCAATGTTGTTCAAGGTTTTACTCCTGCTTCTGTAAACTCTTTTAAAATATCTTTAACCCCGTCAGGAGCAACCCTGCCGAAAGTCTTTTCCCCGACCAATACTACAGGTGCGAGGCCGCAGGCACCCACACAGCGCAGACAGTTAAGTGAGAACTGTCCGTCAGGAGTTGTTTCACCTACTCCGACACCCAACTCCTTTTTGAACTCAGCAAGGACATTCTCTGCACCCCTCACATAACAAGCTGTTCCGGTGCATATGCTGACAGGGTATTTACCCCTGGGAATCATGGAGAAAAAGGAATAGAATGTTACGACCCCATATACCTTAGCCTCAGATACATTAAGCTCCTCAGCAACTACCTCCTGCACTTCCGCGGGAAGATATCCAAATTCATGCTGGCACTTGTGGAGTACATTAATCAGCTCACCGGGTTCATTATTGAAAATCCCGGCTATTTCCTTGATTTTATCAACCTGTTCCTTATGTAGTTCTATTTTAACGCTTGACATATTATCTGATTTTTATAATTCAACATATCTCCTAAATACTGAATACCTTCTTTTTCTTATCAAAGTAATGTGTATGCAGCAGATGATGTGATTTTTCACTCATCGGATGTCCCAGGTACTTTTCATACAGCTCTATAATAAATGGGTTTTCATGTGATTTACGTATCGGTTTCCCTGCATCCTCCCTGTATATTGCCTGAGCCCTGGCCTTTAAAATGGCAGAATTACCATGATGTAAGGGCTGGCCTCCACCACCAATACAACCGCCGGGGCAGGCCATAATTTCAATAGCATGAAACTCCGATTTCCCATCTCTGATCTGTTCAAGAAGTTTCCTTGCATTACCAAGGCCATGCGCAATACCGATCTTTAGTTCAAAACCATCGAAATCCACTGAAGCATGCCGGATGCCATCCAACCCTCTTAACTGTTCAAATTCAACCTTTTCAAGTTTCTTTTTTGTGAAAAGTTCATACGCTGTGCGGGTAGCTGCTTCAATAACCCCTCCTGTGGTACCGAAAATCACGCCCGCCCCGGTTGATTCACCCAAGGGCTGGTCGAAATCATCATCTTTCAGACTGTTAAAATCAATATTAGCCAGTTTTATAAAAGCTGCAAGTTCACGGGTGGATATGGAATAATCAACATCAGGATTCCCGTCGACACTGAACTCAGCACGCTGACATTCATACTTCTTTGCAAGACAAGGCATTATGGAAACCACCACCATATCTTCTCTTTTTATCTTTATTTTTTCCGCGAAATATGTTTTTGCTATGGATCCGAACATCTGCTGGGGCGACCTTGCCGTTGAGGGGATGTCCTTCATCTCCGGAAAATGATGCTCAAAGAAATTTACCCATGCCGGGCAGCAGGAAGTAAGAATGGGCATCTGTACATCTTTATCCCCTGCCAGGAACTTTGACAGCCTTTCAAGAAATTCAGTACCCTCTTCCATGATAGTTAAATCTGCTGCAAAATCCGTATCAAAAACATAATCAAATCCCAGCTGGCGTAATGCCGTAACAAGCTTGCCGGTAACCAGCGTACCAGGCTCCATGCCAAATTCTTCACCCAGTGCCGCACGTACAGCAGGAGCTGTTTGTACCACAACAGTCTTTGAAGGATCATTTAATGCGGCTATTACCTTACGGGTGTGATCTACCTCCGTTAATGCGCCTGTCGGGCACACTGCCACACACTGACCACAATAGGTACAGGGTGAATGCTCAAGGTTCATCTCAAATGCAGGGGCAATTACAGACATGAATCCACGATTTACAGCACTCAGCGCCCCCACCGTCTGAAAATCATTGCACATGGTCTCGCAACGCCTGCACATAATGCACTTGTCCATATCCCTGATGATGGAGGGAGAAGTGTCTTTGCGGTAAGTCGACATGGCCGCATATTCCTGTCCGGGAATATCCCTTATACCCAGCTTTATAGCCATGTCCTGCAAATCACATCTTCCCGACTTGGGGCAGGTAAGACAATCTTTCGGGTGATCCGACAATATCAACTCCATCACTGTTCTTCGCGCATTCATCACCCTGATGCTATGTGTCTTCACATTCATCCCCTCAGCTACCTCCGTGGAACATGACGGAGCAAGATTCCTTCTCCCCTCAACCTCCACCACGCATATACGGCAACCGCCGGGTTTATTCTCAATATTAAGATCATGCAGATCCATGTAACAAAGTATAGGTATGTCAATACCTATCGATTTCGCTGCCTTAAAGATGGTCGTTCCCCTCGGAACTTCCACCTGTCTTCCATCTATGGTTAATTTTATAAGATCCATTGTATATTTTTGACTTTTAATTATTTAATAATAACAGCATCAAATTTGCATTTTTCCATACATGCACCACATTTAATACATATCTCCGGATTAATATGATGAACCTGTTTCCTTTCGCCGGTAATGGCACCAACCGGACAGGCTCTTGCACAAGCAGTACATCCCACGCAATTCTCCTCAACAATGAAATACATCATTAAATCACGGCAAACACCGGCAGGACATTTTTTATCCACCACATGCGCATGATATTCTTCAGGGAAATATTCCAGGGTTGACAATACAGGATTAGGTGATGACTGCCCCAGGCCGCATAATGAAGTATCCTTTATCACCAGCCCGAGATTGCGTAATCTTTCCAGATCCTCAGGCTCGCCATGACCCTGGCAGATCCTCTCCAGCAGTTCATACAACCGCTTATTTCCAATACGACATGGTGAACATTTGCCGCACGACTCTTCCACAGTAAAATCAAGGTAATATTTGGCAATTGCTACCATACAATCGTCTTCGTCCAGTACGATCATACCACCCGATCCCATCATGGACCCCGCCTCAATAAGGTTTTCGTAGGTAATGGGAATATCAAGGTGTTTTTCGGTCAGACATCCGCCCGACGGGCCTCCGGTCTGAACAGCCTTAAACTTTCTACCCCCCTTAATACCCCCGCCAATTTCAAATATCACTTCACGCAGAGTGATCCCCATAGGCACTTCTATCAAGCCCACATTATTGATCTTGCCTGCCAGTGCAAACACTTTCGTTCCTTTCGACTTTTCAGTACCGATACTGCTGAACCACTCTGAACCTTTTAAAAGGATCACAGGAACATTTGCAAATGTCTCCACATTATTCACATTGGTGGGCTTCCCAAGGTATCCCTCCACCGACGGGAAAGGAGGCTTCAGGGTAGGTTCTCCCCTGTGACCTTCCATAGAATGAATAAGAGCCGTCTCTTCGCCACAGACAAATGCACCTGCACCATATTTTAATCCAATGTCAAAATTAAATCCGGTTCCCAGTATGTCATCCCCAAGTAATCCATATTCCCTTGCCTGTCTGATTGCGATTTGCAAACGACTTATAGCCAGAGGATATTCTGCACGTATATAGATCAGCCCCTTGTCAGCACCAATACAATACCCGCAAATAGCCATTGCTTCCAGCACACTGTGCGGATCACCTTCCAGAATGGAACGGTCCATGAAAGCTCCGGGGTCACCTTCATCCGCATTGCAAACCACATACTTCTGATCACTTACGCTTTTCTTCGTAATTTCCCACTTCAAGCCTGCAGGAAAACCTGCACCACCCCTTCCGCGTAAGCCGGAGGACTTGATTTCGTCAATGACACCGTCAGGTGTCATCTCACCAAGCGCTTTTCCGAGTGCCTGGTATCCATCCCTTGCAATATACTCATCTATACTCTCCGGATTGATCATGCCGCAATTACGCAGTGCAATCCTGATCTGCTTCTTATAAAATCCCATGTGCTTCGAATCTGACACCCTTTCCTTTTTGTCAGGATCCTTATAAAGCAGCTTTTCCACTTTCCTTCCCTTTATAACATGTTCCTCAACAATTATTTTGGCGTCTTCAGGCTTTACTTCCACATAAAAAGTATTATCGGGCATGACCTTTACTATTGGCCCCTTCTCACAAAAGCCAAAACAACCCGTCATAATTACCTGTACGGTTTCATCAAGCCCCTGTTGCTGTAATTCAGCCTTCAGATTTTCAACAATAGCATCACTGGCAGAAGCCCTGCAACCGGTACCACCACAAACAAGAAGATGCATGCTGTATTTTGACATTTTTCAGTTCCTCCCTATTCTTTTGACTCAATACTTTCATTCGAAATATATTGATTTATGTTATAGTTTATAATGATTTTCGTATGGAACCCTCATGGGAATATAGTATGTTATTTTGAACGATAGTCCGTGAGGGTTTCATAATTAACAGGTATGATACCGTCAACCAGCTCACCTGTTTTAATATATTTTTCAATGATCTCGTCAGCTTTCCTTTCATCCACAAATCCGAATACCACAGGTTCTTCACCCGGAAGCGTGATTTCAACAGTAGGTTCAGCATAACAGTAACCCATACAACCGGTCTGGGTAACCACTGCTTCAATGTTACGTCGCTCAAGATGCTCAATGAAAAACTCCATAATCTCTTTTGCCCCGGAAGCTATTCCACAGGTGGCCATGGCAACTCTGACCTGAACAAGATTTTCAGGACTGTCACCCTTCTCCCGAAGATTCAGCCCCCCTTTCATCTGCTCACGCATCTTCTTAAGATCCGCAAGTGATTTGATTTTTGTCATGTTATTTATTTTAAAAATTTTGTTTTATTTTTTGAAAGCCCGAAATTACAAAATTAAACCTCCATATATATAATTTTCAATAATTTAGAATTAATCTATTTTGCTTCACGAAATTCAATTTACTCAGATTTTATAATACCCGGTGTCTTGCTTTCGCACTGTTATCTTTTATATTAGCGAATCCCCTTTCGTTCCAATTTATGATGCACTTCGTGTCCTTCGTGGTTGAAAATAAACAGCTTATTTTTCCGGAATAAATTACATTCCCACTCCCATATCCACTATATTCTCACTAATCAACGCCCTCACCTGCTCCATCAAATAAAAATCCCTGAAATCTTGTATATCTAACACTTCCTTTACTTCAGCAGAAGAAAATGTATAATTTCCTTTGTCTGTTTTAAATTCAAAAATAAAGTCAATCTGCGGGTTTGCACCCAACAGTAACATCATTACTCCGGGCAGATCACCCAAAGGTTGAAGATCAGGATGATCCCTTTTAAACTCAGCCTTAACCCTTGTCCCTTCACCCGGCCGCGAAAAAATCGCCATCTTTCCCCCAGCCATCTCTGAATGCTGTTTTAACAGGGAAAGTCCCATTCCCACCCTGCGCGTCGTGCGACTGGTGACAAAAGGATCTGTTACGTTTGCCAACAGCTCTTCAGATATCCCTGTTCCATTATCCGAAATTTCAAAAACCAGCTGATTGGTTTTTTCATTGTCAGCTATCCTGACCACCACCTCTGTAGCTTCAGCCCTGATCGAGTTCTGAACAATGTCAAGGATATTTAAGGCCAGTTCTTTCATTTTAATGATATTTGTTCCTCCTGAAAAATTCAACCACTTGCCAACCAACTTAACCACGTAACCACTCAACCGGTCACCTGTCACCCGTCACCTGTCACTTTTACTCCTTTCCTCATCCACCTGATCCCGTGATAGCGTGATCCCGTGATCCCTTTCCCTGAATCACCTGTCTTCCGTCAATTCCCTTCAACGCCATTCTGATCTCGCAGAACGATTTCTCTTTCATCCTGATAACATTATATACTCTTCCGATATCATCCGGGAAATGGGCATCTGAATTGGTAACCAAAGGGTAATCGTTTATTTCGGGATGACGCTGTGCAAATTCAACCGGATTACTCCTCCATGATACTTCCAGCGCATCCGCTTCAAGCCCGGTTGGAAAAACGCCAAGCTGACTGTAGATACTGGTAACAAAACGGTCAATATGTGCCGGAATGAATAATCCGTTTAAACTATGAACCTTGCCGGCAAGCTCTTCAATGGAAACATCAAGAGCTGCGGCTAACGACCATTCTTCTTCATACTCAACCATTTCTTCCCTGTCTACCACAAGTTGATAACCCAACAGCCGGGGATTGTTTTTCACTTTCCGCAAATGTAAATCAAGGTACGACTGAAAGCTTTGTAAATCATTAAAATTTTCAAAGAACACCAGGTTATGTATTTCTTCCCTGCTCGTGACCTCTGCACCGGGAATTACCAGAATATCGTTTTCCAATCCGATCTCATATACCAGTTTTACCTGCCGTGTGGAATTATGATCTGTGATCCCTATAATGTCGAGTTCTTTTTTCCGGGCTTCATCAACAATCCGTGCAGGGCTCATATCAGTATCACCGCAGGGTGACAAAACCGAATGGATATGAAGGTCAGCACGATATTCTTTCATCATGAATGCAACAAATTATACAACTTTCCTGCTATGGTAAAGGTGTCATCTCCTGTTCCCAGTATGGGAACACCTTCCTCGTTACTCTTATCCATTGTATCACGATCAGGTTTAATGCCTTTGACCAGGATAATCCCCGGCAGATCTTTGAGGGATGCAATAGCCAGTATATTTTTATGACTCTGCAATGTTATCCAAACCTGCCCTTCCCCTGCGTTTCCCATAACATCACTTAAAAGGTCGGAAACATAGCCTCCGTTAACTTCATTGTTAAGTCCCCCTTCTCCGGAAAAAACGCTCAGATTTAATGCTGATATCAGATCACTTATTTTCATTTTTTATATCATTATTATTACCACCTTCAGTTAACCACTCCTTTCCCCATATCATTGTATTGATACTAAGCGAATCATCTACACTCATTTCATTATTGTTCATCCTGTTCAACTGCACAAAAATACAGCGGGAGATTTCAGCATTTCCCTGTACGATATCTTCTGCCAGCGTTGAGCAATCAGGTGCACCACAGACCTTACAATCAAACCCGGGTAAAGAACTTAGCAAACGGGTTTTCCTATCCATTTTTTCAAGGGCCACAGTTGTGTCCTCATCGAGTTTGTCTATCGATCGCGGGGGTATCTCCTCCAATGTGTCCTCTTTGGGGGCATTTTTCAGATATAGCGACTTGTTGGCTATAGGAGGATATGAAAGAGCTCTTTTTTTCATTCTGTCAACGGTAAGAAACCTGTTGCCGCTGAGAAGGATACCCCCGGCACAACTCTGGTCGCAAGCCCTGAGTTCAAGAAAATCAACAGGTTCAAGTTCTTCATTCTCAAGTTTGTCAAGAAATTCACTCACATGATGAATTCCATCGATAGCCAGCACCCTTCCTTTCATGTTTGTAATCTCGCCATTGGTAAGGCTCCATAAAATCCCTTCCCGGCTCAATAATTCCTGGTTCAGTTCAACATCTTCCATTTCTCCCGTAACAGCGAGTTCCCTGTTAATACGGTTGAAAAGATATTTCATGTTTATGACACCTGTTACCGGAGATTTCCCGTCTCCAACCGGACTTTTCACTGCGGCAATCTTTGCCGCACAGGGAGTGATGTAAAATATACCTGTGTCCTGTTCACTGTACCCCCCCGACTTCAGCTTCTCCCTGTAATACATGGCAGAAATGTCCATTGGCGGCTTAACATGGATAATATTTTTCACGAGGGAAGGATACCGAACCTGTATCAACCGTATAACTGCCGGACAGAATGATGATATTAGCGGAAGAACAGGATTGGATTCCTTCTCACGCGCATAACCCTCCAGTACAAAACCAACCGTATTTTCCACCTCGTAAACATGAGTGAACCCTGTTTTGTACAGTGCAGCATAAACCTGCCCTGCTGACACTTTGCCGGGAAACTGACCTGTTAATACTCCGGGAAGTAAAGCAACTCTGGCCTTGTAATTGAAAATGCTTTCAAAATCGTCCTGTTCAACAGTAATGGCTGAAACAGGACAAACCCTGTAACATTCACCGCAATCGATACACCTGTTCGCTATCAGACTGGCCTTTCCTTTAATCACACGTATAGCCCGGGTCGGACAAACACTCATACAGTGAGTACAACCAATACAAACCTCCTCCTGAATCTTCAGGGCATGATGAAAGAATATTTCTTTCTGATCCGGCAACATAAGCTTAAATTCCTAAAATAAAATCTTCATCTCTACTCTTGTCCCCTTCCCAACCTCACTGTCAATTTTTAAAAAATCAGTGTTCTTTTTAATATTTGAAAGCCCCATTCCCGCACCAAAGCCCATCTCTCTGACCTGGTGACTGGCAGTGGAATATCCCTCCTTCATCGCCAGTTCAACATCAGCTATACCCGGCCCCTCATCTGTCAAAACCATTTGTATCCCCTTATCATCAATATCCACTTCAATAAAACCATACCAGGCATGAGCAACAACGTTAACCTCAGCTTCATATAAACTCACCACCACACGCCTGGATACTGCAACATCCACATTCAGCTGTTTCAATACCTTTTTAACTGCACTGGATGCATGACCTGCATTTGAGAAGTCACCACCGGTTATTTTATAACTCAGATGCATATCTCAGAAAACAGGCCGTATTCCGGCTTTATATAATTCCCCTGATATCCTGAACAAGGAATAAGGACTCTCTATAAGTACCATATTGTTTTCTTCTGCCAGTTCTTTCATGTCATCAGTAACTTTCTTATTTCTTGCAAACACAATATACGAAATATCTGATAATTCAGCAGTACGAATAGCCTGTATATTTACAAGCCCTGTAATTAACAACAGGTTGGGCTTTTCTACCCTGAGAACATCACTCATCAGATCCGATGCAAACGCATACTCCACCCTTTTTTCAATCTGATCTGTACCAGATATCAATGCGCCAGCCGTTAATCGTATTATATCACCTATTTTCATTTTTTACTTACAGTATCTAATTATCTTATTGGCTTTTAATGCCTTAGTAAAATTGTTATCCAACTAACAGAAGAAAATAAATTTTAACCTGCAGATAACAATGCAAAGATAATATTATTTCTGTTATTTTTATAACAATGTTATATAAATAACAGTGTTTTTCAGATAATATTTACCAAATATTGCTAAGACGTTAATTATATGGTATTTAAATTTACAGAAAAGACGGATTAACAATAGTTCGTTAAATTAAAAGAAAACGCAATGGAGCCAGGACGCAGATAAATTTTATTGCGCCTTTGCGTCTTTGCGTTTCCTTTTTAAAACGTATATAACCGTAATTCTCAACCTTAAAAATGAAATGGTTTGGTCATGCCACTGGATATAAATACACCTGCATTTATATATAAAAAAATGAAAAATATTTCCTGCTCAATACAAACATTTTTTACTAAATTAGCTTCCGGAGATTACAGGTAATTTTACTCTAATCCAGACACTGCACAAAAATGCTAAAACCCTCTCAAATACTACATCTTCTTGTTATTACACTGTTTGTTTTCCAATCCTGCGAAGAGAACAGTCCCGCCCCCATTACTGATGAAAACAATCCTTTTAAAGACAGAGTAAGCTACAACGGGATGGAACTCAAAGAAAAAAAGTATGAAACCCCGAATGCATTTGTTGAGATTTGGAGTAGCAACGATACACTCAGCGCTGATTATGACGGATATTTAACTGACGGAGCATATGACAGCCGGTTAAACCCTCCAAAAATTAAGGATTATACAGTAATAGTGTACTTTGATCTTAATTCACCCTCATTATCAAACCTGGCTTCGGGCACTTACCTTTTTGAAAATACCAATGAAAGAAAACCGGGAATTTTTAATGCATCTTCCTACATCCGGATTATCTCCAACGCTAAAACAGAATTGTATAATGTTACATCAGGGACGGTTACCATTGATGAGCAAAAAGGATATGTCCTTCTTGAATATGAATTAATGGTAAATAAAACTGTGAGTGTTAAGGGTCAATATACGGGCCGCATAGAGTTAAAAAGCCCGTACCTTTAATTTCCAGTCTTTCCTTTAAACGTAGTTAAAAATTAAAATTGACCCCTGTCATAAAATGTAATCCCGGCATGGGATACCCGTAATTGATCTGGTATTTCTGATTCAGCAGATTCTTCCCTGATACAAAAACCTCCGCAAAACTTAGTGCTTTGTATTTCAGACTTGAATTGAGAAGGAAATAATTCTCTGTTATATTGTTATTTAAATCTATATACAGTCCCCCGATGTAGTGTCCCTGCAACGCAAACAACAGCTTATTCCATTTATAGTTTAAGCCTGCATAAACCTGGTGTGCCGGAGCGGCCAGTATTGCATCTTTAGTATCCAGATATGCATAACTAATTGAAGAAGAAAGCGAATTATCATGCAGGTAATTCAATTCCATCTCAAAACCTTTATTGGCAAATTCACCCACATTATAGCTTTTCATCATTGGAGGAGGAGAGTCATTGGGTCTTCTTTGAATTATGTTGTTCCCTTCCATAAGAAAAATACTCAGATCTGTTTTTAGTTTTCCCTGAAGGAATAACCGGGACAGGTTTAACTCGTAATTCATCATTCTCTCCGGTTCCAGGGAAGGATTGGGCGCAAACAGATATAATTCCATGATGGTGGGATTACGAAATCCTTTGGAAACAGATGCTTTCAACGTTGTCGTCGGGGTAGCATCCCATGAAATTCCACCCTGGGGAACAAGTTCATTTCCATACAAGCTGTTGTTCTCTGCCCTGACTCCGTAACTTATGTTGAACGACTCAAAGAAATTATGCCTGACCACAGCAAAAATACTTTTTTCATTCACTGTGTACCAGATATTGGCTGCATCCGGTCTCCATGCTGCATTCCCCCTTCCCCCGAATGTTTTCAAATCAGCGCCAACGGTGAATAATGTATTCCACGGAAGTGTAATTCCCTGGTAAAATGACATTCCGTAATTCTCATCATTGGAAAACCAGCCGTCAGAAAGCTCATGCTCCCCGAAATTATAATAGAGGTAGAGGCCTCCATCTACATTGTTAAACTTATTTTTTATTGTTAACGATGTTTTTCCTCTGAGAATTTCAGCTCTGAAAGCATCTGAAGCATCAAAATCCCTTCCGGGGTCAACACTGTTAAACTTTGCAAGAGTATAATCGGCAATCACTTCAACGTGTTTATTAAAATTATACCCTGTTTTAATAAATACATTATTAATCTCAAATTCCGAACTGTCCCGGTGACCGTCGGTAACATCCCTGTTCACTGAAGCAAAAGCATAAAAACCGTTCTTCCTGAACCCACCGTTTACCATATATTTCTGAGTATTATAAGATCCATAGGAAACCCTTGCACTCCCCGCAAATCCTTCCTTTGTCTGCTTTTTAGTAATAAAATTTACCACGCCGCCCATAGCGTTGGAGCCATATAGAATGCCGGCAGGTCCTTTGATGACTTCAACTCTTTCCAGATCGGATGCTACATATGAATTGGGCAGAGGATGCCCGAATATCCCCATGTACTGAGGCTGACCGTCAACCAGCATTAACACCTGCGTATTCGGATTGCCACCAACCCCCCTCATCATAATCTGGCCTGCCGATGATGAGCCTACACCAAATCCGGTAACCCCACGCTCCGTAATAAACAAACCGGGGATTTTCCGGCTTAATACAGGTAAAACGGCCGACTCTTCCACTTCGTTTATATCATTCTTTGTCAGAACACTGACATTCACCGGCATATTTTTCCGGCTGATCTCAACCCTGGAACCGGTTACAACTACTTCATCAATCCTGATTGTATCGTCAATGCCCTGTGCATTTACACTTGTCATAAGCAAAAACCCGGAAATAACGCATAGAAAGTATTTCTTCATGTTAATTGAATTTTTATTATGTGTTATTATTATAATAATCGTGTTACTCGCATCACAAAAAAAATCAATCGATCCCGCTTTTTACCAGTTCCGCATGCTTAATCCCTTTCAAAGCTTTAAGCCTGTTGGACAGGTTCACAATACGCCCTGCCTTGCCTTTCACTGCAACAACTTCAATACAATTATGGTCGTCAATATGTATATGCTGACCTGCCAATATCAGGCAATGATATTCATGTTGAAGGCCGGTTATTCTCTTGTGTAATTCTTTAATATTATGATCGTATATTATCACAATGGATCCTGCAACCATCTGATCATCCACCCAATTTTTCTCCACAATGTTTTTCTTTATGAGAAAACGAATGGCCTGAGAACGATTGGGGAAACGATTGGTTTCAACCAGCTTGTCCAGTTCCTTTAACAACTCTGCTTCCAATGATACGCCAAATCGTTTTAATGACATGGTGTTATGTTTTTTAATTTCGTGTTACAAAGATAGAATATTTTTTTTATAAAAAATAAATAGTGAAAAACAATATAAGGTTCTTCCTTCATTTCTATCATAACCTTCAACTTTAAAACTTTATAAACTTTCCACTTTAAACTTTATAAACTTTCCACTTTAAACTTTATAAACCTTCCACTTTAAACTTTATAAACTTTCCACTTTAAACTTTATAAACTTTCCACTTTAAACTTTATAAACTTTCCACTTTATTCACAACCGCAGCCCATCCCCCGCCCGGAGCCATATCAATAGTCATTACCGTATCAGGATTAACCGTTTGTTTAATGTACCTGAAATCCGACCCAAACCTGTCGGCATTGATCCCATCCTTCCATATTTCAATTTCATATTCACCCGGCTCCAGAAAATCAAAGTTTATTTCAAGGGAACGGGCATCCCAGTTAGTCAGCGCTCCCATAAACCAGCGGTCTCCTTGTTTTCGCGCAATGGCAACATATTCTGCAATTTTTGCATGAAGTACTTTGGTAAAATCCCAGGTCGTCGGCACCTCTTTCAGAAATTCCATGCATCCGGGTTCCCTGTAATAATTGGAAGGATTATCTGCCACCATCTGTAAAGGACTTTCATATACAACATACAGGGCTAACTGATGACACCTTGTCCCCATACTCATAGGCTGATCAAAAACAATCCTGAAATTTTCCCTGGTGCCGTTTATCATAGCACCTGGTGTATAATCCATAGGTCCCGTTACCATACGAATAAACGGTATTATAAGGTTATGTTCGGGGGAAGGAAGCATTGACCATTTGTTGTTTTCAAGTCCCTTAACCCCTTCAAAGGAAATAACGTTCGGATATGCCCTGTGCATGCCGGTTGGCTTGTACGATCCGTGAAAATCTACAAGCAGTTTTCGTTTGGCTGCTTCACGGGCAATCTTATAATAATAATTCACCATCCACTGATCATCCCGCTGCATAAAATCAACCTTAATACCTTTAACTCCCCATTTCTCAAACTGATTAAGCGCTTTCTCCAGTTGATCATCCAAAGCTTTCCATGTCATCCAGAGAATGATCCCAACCTGCTTTTCCTTCCCGTATTTTATCAGTTCTTCCACATCCATACCCTCAGCAACCGACATGATGTTATCCAGATCATACCACCCCTCGTCGAGAATGATATAAGGAATGCCGTATTCCGAGGCAAAGTCAATATAGTATTTATATGTTTCGGTGTTGATACCTGCCCTGAAATCGACCCCGTAAATGTTGTTGGCATTCCACCAGTCCCACGCCACCTTACCCGGTTTTATCCATGACACATCATCCAGCTTAAGCGGATCAGATAATTTATATATTATCTCGGATTCTATAAGCTGAGCATCATTTTCGGTAATCATAACCACTCTCCAGGGAAAGGACCTTGTTCCGGAAGTTACTGCCAGGTAATCTGCATACTCAACAACCGGTATATCCCTGTCATTTAATTGTTCCGTTTTCAGGGGATAATGCGGAAACTTTCCCTGTAACCCCGTATCACCGTACTTTTGAAGATACATCCCCGGATAATCAACCAGCTCCGCTTCCGAGATGAATGCTTTACGCCCTTTCCCCAGATCAACCAGAATAGCGGTGGAGCAGAACATGTTTTCATCGATCCCGGATAGGGAAAGGTATTTATACTCCCGTTCCTGGTGGGAAAACATGCTTTCTTCCTCAGGAAACCATATCTTATGATCATCATTGAATACAAATGAGGTAAGTTCACCGCTAACCTTAATAGATTTATTCATTTTTGTTTCCCAGCGATACGCCATACCCTCATCATATACCCTGAACAGTAATGAATAATTTCCCCTGAAATAAATGGTTAACTCATAATAGTGATTGATAATATCTTTATATTTTCTGGGAACTGCAGGGTTAATTGTATTTAAAACCGTATTTCTGCTTACTTTCTGAACCTTAGGGTCTTTACCGAGATTTTTCGCGTCAACAATCATGTCAATTTCTGAAGGTCCCAGAATTGTTTCACCATTAAATGTAATGCTGTAAGTGATATCATCATTTATCTCAACAGTTACTGATAGTTTTTCGTTTGGCGATTTGATAGTGTATGTCTCAGCAGATAAAATACTCATACATAAACTTAAGAGTGCTGTTATTGTTAAAAGATTTTTCATAATGTGATGTTTTTAAATTCAACTAATTGATTATTAAATTATACCTGGTGCAATTTTTATCGTATATAAACAATTGAAACCCCCATACACTGGCGTACACAACAAGGACATGAACAAAAATGGGGGTTCCATGCCCTTTAGCAGGTCAGGTAGCAATAACATATTGATTTTTAATAACATAATTAATATTTGTACGCATGAAACCCACATCCCAAGTACTCGGGACAACAAGGACATGAAATATAACAGAAATAATATTTTACCGGTTGCGGGGAGAACTTAACTATTATATTTCAGAACTTAGAAAGGACTGAAAACCCGAAATTATAAAAATATTTAATAAAAACAGTTACGACACTGTTGTTGCCATAATAATCAGAGAAAAAATTTCTGAAAATAATTAAATTAAAAAGAGTTACCATATATGGTAACTTTTATTAACTTTGCAAAGTATGAGAATAATAAAAGAGAAAACCCTTAGGGATTATTGCAGGTTGAGTAAATACCAACTGGCAGCCGGGCCTTTAAAAGCCTGGATTTTCGAAGTAAAATACTCAACCTGGGATAATGCAAACGAACTGAAGATAAAATATGGTAATGCAAGTATAATAAGTTCAAAACGGGTAGTGTTCAATATAAAAGGCAATGATTACCGGTTAATTGTTGATATTGAATACAAACTTAAAATTGTTTTTATTGTGTGGTTCGGTACACATATGGAATATGATAAAATAGATGCAAAAACAGTAAATTATGAAAACTAAGATATTAAAGACAGAGCAAGAATATAACGAGGCTTGCGAAAGGATTTACATCCTTATTAACAGTTCAGAAAAGGCTATTGAACCAGACAGCCCGGAAGGCGAAGAAATGGAACTTTTATCGTTGCTTGTTGAAAAATACGAACAGGAACACTACCAGATTGAAGCCCCTGACCCAATCGAGGCAATTAAGTTCAGAATGGAACAAATGAATCTTAAGCAAGCTGATATTGCACCATTATTCGGTGGCAAAACAAGAGTATCCGAAGTATTGAACGGAAAAAGAACATTAACGCTAAAAATGATAACCTTATTAAACAGATACTTAGGAATACCTTTAGAATCATTGGTAAGTGGGAATAAGGATATTAAACTGGAAACAGAAAAAAAAGAGAAACTTTTAAAAATATCTTCAATCAAAAAATACGTAAGTGGTAGCAGGGTAGCAATGATTTAAAACTCACAACCGACCCAATACCCGCTCTTCCACAGCAGTTTTTTGTAATGCCTTGCTTTCCTCCCCTGGCTTTGAGGGTTAACTAATCAATGATCATCATCTCATCAATCAGGTATCCCGCACCTGCAAACTTATCAATAATAAAAAGGATATATCGTATATCCACCGAAATATTCCTGCACTGTCCCGGATCATACATAATATCGCTCATCGTCCCTTCCCAGTTCCGGTCAAAATTAAGACCGATTAGATGACCGTCGGCATTTAATACCGGACTGCCGGAATTACCACCGGAAGTATGATTGGAAGCAATAAAGCAGGTGTAAAGCTGTCCCGACTGATCCGCCCATCTCCCAAAATCCTTCGTTTCATATAAATAAACCAGCTTATCCGGGAGTGTATAATCTTCACTCCCTGTCCTGAATTTCTCCAGCTTACCGTCGAGGGTAGTCTGGTAATGATAATAAACTGCATCGGAAGGGTAATATCCCTCCACTTTACCATAACTCAACCTCATAGTAAAGTTTGCATCTGAATAAAAAGTACGGTCAGGTTCTTTTTCACGTAATCCTTTAAGAAATAATCTATAGTTCCTGTCGATTTCATCGGAAAGAAACTCGTACCTGGCAAATACTTCTTCATTAAATACGCGGCTGAATGCAGAAAATATACTGTATAAAGGATCATCCAGAATTATGCCTACAATAGAATTTTCATTTTCAGGGTAACGTTCAAGAAGATTTACTATTCCTTCATAACTTACAAGTTTTGATTTGCTGAAATTACTTCTTGCATATTTTGCATAATCACCCTTGAATTTACGTTGTATTTCACTAAACAGGGAAGGATGGAAGATGCTGTTAATATCCAGAAAGTAAGTGTTAGCCATAGTCGCAAATATCTCTTCATCAAGAGGCAGGTGATAATTCTTAAAGAATTGTTCTGTGTAGGTAAGAAACCTCTCTTTAGCAAGCATTTTTTCCTCATCACTTTTATCCCTGTTTCTTGTTATCATTCCCCCAAGCTGCAGAAAGCAGCTGAATATTTCTGTTGCCATAAAACACTCGTGGTAATAATCATATGCCAGCGCAATCTTGTTTAATTCATTATATAAAGCTTCCATCTCCCCGGGCAAATCGCCGTATATATTATTTCTATCCTTGTCCGATGCTGCCCACTCTCTGAATTTCTCCTCCTGCTTCACCTTTATATCAACAGCATTCATTTTTTCCAGCCCGTTTACCATCCCTTTCCACTTCTTCCATGCATTACTTACAGATTTATATTTGGCTGCATATTGGATTCTCAGATGATCTGACTGCCTCATATACTTATCCATTATTTCCATTCTTGTTTCTCTCAGCTTAATCTTATGAGGAAGACTTGATTTATAGATCATTTCCACAGCCGGAGAGATAAGGTATTGTGTTGTCGTTCCCGGATAGCCCATAACCATGGTAAATTCACCTTCCCTGACACCGGTGGCAGATAAGGGAATGAAAGTTTTAGGTTGCATCGGAATGTTTTCGGGAGAATATGCTGCCGGTCTGTTATCCTGATCTGCATATACCCTGAATAAAGTGAAATCACAATTATGCCTGGGCCACATCCAGTTATCAGGTTCAGACCCGAAACTGCCGATAGAAGAAGGAGGTGCACCTACTAATCTGACATCATCGTACTCCTCATAAACAAACATATAATACTCATTGCCGTAAAAGAATGGCTTGATTATGGCTTTATAATGTGTATCCTTTATTGTTTCCCCTGTTATTTTCCTGATATTCTGATCTGTCTTATCCTTCAGCTGCGACTCGGTCACCTCACTGCCTGTACCCGCAAGAACGGAATCAGTAACATCCTCAATTCTTATAAGAAAAGTAACAGTTATACCTGATACCGGTAATTCCTCATTTCTGTTCATGGCCCAGAAACCATCTGTCAGATAATCATTCTGAACCGAACTTAAAGCCTGTATCGATGAGTACCCGCAATGATGGTTAGTGAGTACCAACCCTTCTCCGGAAATCATTACACCGGTACATCCCCCTCCATAAATAACTACCGCATCTTTCAAACTGGCCTGGTTGATACTGTAAATATCTTCTGCCGACAGTTTTAATCCGTTCCCCTGCATAATATCAATATTATAATGACTCAACAAGGATGGAATCCACATCCCTTCTTCGGCTCCAACATGAATGGAATGCAGAATAAGAGACGTAAGGATTATTGTTATAATCTTATTTATGTGCATATCATTAAATTATATGATATTCATAATCTATAAAATCCTCCAGCTCCCTGTATAGCAAGTGAACCGGCAGACCCATCACATTGTAAAAAGACCCTTTAATAAATTCAATCCCTATAAACCCTATCCACTCCTGTATCCCATAAGCCCCTGCTTTATCATAAGGTTTAAAGTTATCAACATAATACCGGATTTCTTCATCTCTCAGCTTCGCAAAACTTACCTCACTATGCGAATGAAACGATTTCATCCTTCTCTTTGACCTTAATGCAACTCCGGTAATTACTTCATGTGTCTTCCCCGATAACTTCCGTAATATTTCAATGGCTTCATCCCTGTCCTGAGGTTTCCCAAGTATCTGTCCATCAAGCCACACAATGGTATCAGCCGTTATGATGATAGTGAGGTCGTCTTTGATAAGATCGGCATATGCATCCGATTTCCTTTCAGCCAGATATAATGGTATTTCACATTTCCCAAGATTTTCAGGATAGCTTTCATCTGTATCCCTGTTATCAGCCACCTGAAAATCAATCCCTGAATCCTTCAATAGTTGCTGTCTTCTTAATGACTTGGAAGCCAACAGTATATTGTAATTATTTATTTTCCCCGGGAGCATACGTAATTATAAAATCTTATACGTTACTATATAATATACCACACAGGAATACATAATGCCGGACAACATGATTATTTTAAGCATAATGCTCGCTGTGTGATAATCTTTTTTGGAACCTGCTGCCATAACCATATATAGCAATATTGATAATGGAATAATCAGAAAGAAGATGAAATACACGGAAGTGAGCAGATCGGGTTCCTCTGCCGAAAGAACAATAAACCGCATAACCAGGGTAAGCATAACAATGCTGACACATATCAGGAATCCAATAATTATTTTTGTCCACTTTATACCCATGCTGACAGGTATTGTATTCATCCCATAGGCAAGGTCACCTTCAAAATCTTCAGCATCTTTGATTATTTCCCTGATCAGATTGGTGATAAACGCAAATACAGCAAATCCTGCAATCCAGAGAAATATATAATTGAAATTAACATGATTTTGCAGCATGATATCACCGTACGCCTTGTTTAACAGAGGAATTTCATACATAGCTACCAGAAAGGGAACTCCGGCAATCATAAGGGAAACTACCAGATTCCCGATGAGCAGCTGTTTTTTATACGTTGTTGAATAGAACCATAACGCACCGGTACACAGCATAAAGATCAGTGACAATGCCGGTACACCAATATGCCATGAAAGATATAATCCCGTGCCTATCCCTATAAAATTCAATATTGTATGAATGGCAATGGCAAGTCTGCGTGATATTACAGTACCGATAATCACCCTGTCAGGTTTATTTATCCTGTCAGCACGGATATCAAAGTAGTCATTTATCACATATCCCCCGGCAGCAATGAGGATAGTAGTTAAAACAAGCAGGAAAAAGTGAAAATCGTCAAGCTGTAAATGAAAACCATTTAGCCGTAAAAATGGTTTAATAATGCATAGTCTCATCAAATACTGCGTTGCAGCAATAATAAGAAGATTTTGAAAACGTATCAGTTTAAGGAAAGAGATCATAATCTTACCATTTAAACGCATCATTCTCCATCCAGCGACCATGTAATCGTAATACCTGTTCTATAATATCCCTTACACAACCTTCACCTCCTGCTTTATCAGAAATATATCTGGATATTGATTTAATTTCTTCCACTGCATCAGACGGACAAACAGGGAATCCAACCTTTTGCATTACCTCATAATCCGGTATGTCATCCCCCATATAAAGTATATTCTCGGGAAGAAGGTCATGTTTATTGATAAAATCAAGGAAATCTTCCATTTTATTATGGGATGTCATGTAAATATCGTTAATCCCTAACCTTTCGAACCTTAACCGGACTGCTTCTGAATTACCGCCGGTTATTATTCCAACCGGGTATGACTTTCTGACAGCATATTGCAGGGCATACCCGTCTTTAATATTCATTGTTCTCATCAGATCGCCCGAAGGATGTAAAAGAATTTCTGCAGATGAAAAAACTCCGTCAACGTCAAAAATAAAGGCTTTTACTTTCTTTAAGTCTTCTTTGAAATTACTCATTTTCAAAAATTTGATTTTTCCGGCCGGTATGATATTCATAAATTGACTTACTTACAAAAGTATATAAATTTTGCAAATCAGGACGGTCTTTCAGCATGGAGGCCTGCTTCTTTAGTGTTTCAATGTTCCCTCTGACAGCAGGACCGGTTTGGATATCCGCAGGATTTCCCTCAACAGCTTTACTGATGGTCTCTTTTAGTAAGGGCAACAAGAGAGAAAAATCTAATTCTCCGGCAGTAAGAATGTCATCGGCACAGGTAAGCATATGATTTACGAAATTACATGAGAATACAGCAGCAAGATGTATCCTGCGTCTCTGTTCTGAGTTCATTACCTGAACCGTGTCGGACAAATCTGCCGCAAGACCCGATATCTCCTTAAGGGCTTTATCATCAGAGGCCTCAACCAGAAACGGAATATCCGATAAGTGAAGTTTTTTTGTTTTACTGAAGGTTTGAACAGGGTACAATACACCATACCTGTTTATTTTTCCTGAAAAAATATTCATGTCTATACTTCCGGCAGTATGGATGACTGTTCCATTGACACCCTGCAGAAAATCAACCGCATCCTGTATTGCGTGATCAGTGAGAGTAATCAGATATATATCAGCATCTAAGGGTATCTTTTTATAATCACCCGTGAATCTTGCATTTACTTTATTTCCCAGCTCTCTGGCATTCCCCTGTTTTCTGCTGTAAACACAGAGAACCGGATATTGCTTTTTATACAGGCATGGTATAAGATGCCAGGCGACATTGCCTGCGCCAATGGAAACAACAGAGGGTTTTAACATGGAAGATCAGTTCTTACATTGTTGTGTTTACTGGCTGTTTATTAATTTCAGAAGCTTTTCACACATCTCATAGTCTTCCTTCTCCTCATAGAACTTTAATAACTGATTAAAAAAGCCAGGATTGTGAAACCGGGGATGGTTATGATCAAAGGTTAACTTTCCACTGATTGTTTGCTTAAAGAAATTCATGTCTTCATCAGTCTCTTCATCTTCATTATAATCTTTATCATCTTCAAAAAGATCAGCGTCTTCAAAAAGATGACCATATTTTTCAATAAACTCTGAAACAATAAGCTGAAAATTTATCAGATCTTCATTCTCATCCAGCAATTCTTTATGCAGGGAATATTTATCATTAAGAGATTTCTGATTTTCAGAATTCAGGGTTTCGGATAAAAGACGGGATATCTCATCCTGGTTAAACCGGATCTCCTTATTATTCTGATTTACTTGTCTTCTCAGAATTGCAATTAATTTATCTATCGGATTGTCCATTTTATAAAACCCTTCTGAAAGAAGAATTCAAATTTCATACCACAATGTATGAAATTTTACAGACAAAACTGAATAAAAAACAGGATTAATTAACAAATTTAATAACACCAAGATCTTTTAATTCAGTAGCTTTAATATATTCCATTTTTTCACGGTTTTCAGATACTGCTTTCTTAATAAAAATGGCTGCAGAAACGCTATATTCCTCGTCCCTGAGAGTGTCGCCCAGCAGGAGGTATCCCATAATAATATTACCGGCCATCTCAACGAGTCGCCTTGCATGAAAATCAAGGAATTCAGTATCCCCGTTTTCATTAACAAAGCTTACAACATTTTCATAGTCATTTGTCATATTTACAAGTATCCTTTTGAGAAATTCAAATTCCGGTTTTACTTTCACTACTTCAAATTCCTTTATTGCACTAAGGAATACTCCTGTAGTTACGCCTCTTATTGCTGCCACAACCTGCAGCTGGGAAGTCCCCTCATAGATAGATGTTATCCGCGCATCCCTGTATAATCTTTCAACGGGAAAATCTTTCATGAATCCTGCTCCGCCGTGTATCTGTATAGCATCATAAGTGATCTGGTTGCAGTATTCACTGGAAATGAGTTTTAAAAGAGGTGTAAAGACATCCGCCAGACGCTGGTATTTTTTCTGCACCTGCCTTTCTTCCGGTTCCAGCTTTCTTTCATCGGAGATAAAGGTATAAGCTTTATAAACATCAACGTATCGTGCAGTTTCATACAGGAGACTTCTGATGGCCCGGGTTTTTACCTGCATCATTCTCAGCATTTCATAAACGGCGGGAAACTGAATAACAGGTTTACCAAACTGTGTCCTTTCCAATGCATATTTATGTGCCTCGCGACAGGCAGCTTCAGCAATACCCACTGATTGTGCCCCTATACCAAGCCTGGCAGAATTCATCAGGGACATTACATATTTTATCAGCCCTAATTTTCTTTCACCAATAAGTCGTGCCGGCGCATTGGTAAACACCATCTCACAGGTGGGTGATCCCTTTATTCCCAGCTTATTCTCAATTCTCCTGATCTTTACAGCCTTATTCTTTCTCTCATAAACAAAAAGTGAAAGCCCCCTTGCATCCTGTGTACCATCTTCAGAACGGGCAAGCACAAGCGCAATATCTGCATCTCCGTTGGTAATAAAACGTTTTACTCCATTCAGGTAATAAATATCTTCATCCTTATTATATGTGGCTGTAATCTGGCCTTTAAGCTGAACAGCCTGCAGATCCGACCCTGCATCAGGTTCTGTAAGAACCATAGCCGCTGTGGCTCCCTTATGAAATAAGGGCAGGTATTTATCTTTAATATCCTCAGATGCAAATTCATGTATAGTCTCAGCACAATCCTGAAGCCCCCATATATTGGCAAATCCGGCATCTGCCCTGGAAACAATCTCTGCCGCCATTACATAAGGAACAACAGGGAAATTAAGCCCGTCATATTTTCTCGGAAGAGACATGCCTACAAGTCCTGCTTTTGTAAGGATATCAAGATTTTGGCGGGTGCCTTTTGCATATATCACTTCATTATCAACAAGCGCAGGACCTTCCTGGTCTACAGACTCCGCATTCGGAGCTATCACACTGGCACATATTTCACCGATGATTTCCAGAACCTTTTCATAATTGTCCATGGCATCCTCAAAATCAACCGGAGCATAATCATAATGCTCCTTTTCACGGAAATTATCCTCTTTCAGTGAAACTATCTTCTTCATTAAAGGATGATTCAAATGAAATCTGAGATCTTTATTATCGTTGAAAAAATTATCCATTGTTACCGGTTTTTCTTGAAATGTTACTATTTGGAATTTTTCCTGTAATATTTTATCATCCTGGGAATGATATCAGTTACATCACCTGTAATTACATAATCTGCAATCTGATTGATCGGAGCATTTGGATCGGTATTAATCGATATTACCATTGAAGATTCTGCCATTCCTGCCCTGTGCTGAATCTGGCCGGAAATGCCACAGGCAATATATAATTTCGGTCTTACAGTCACCCCTGTTTGCCCTATCTGCCTCTCATGTTCAATGAATCCGGCATCAACAGCAGCACGGGAACCTCCTACCTCTGCTCCCAGAACTTCAGCCAGTTTAAACAATAACTGGAAATTCTCTTTTGAGCCCACTCCATATCCGCCTGATACAATGATCCCGGAATGCTTGATATTAACTTTCTTCTGTTCGATATGCCTTTCAATTATCTTCACTACAAAGTCAGCATCCGAAAGTAGTGCGTCAACATCAACATTCTTTGCCACTCCTTTATAGCTGGCGTCAAAAATCTCCTTCTTCATTACACCTTCTCTCACCGTGGCAAGCTGGGGCCGTGTTTCCGGATTTATAATGGTAGCTACTATGTTACCCCCGAAAGCAGGTCTTATCTGGTATAAAAGATCTTTGTATTCAATACCTGTCTTTTTTTCAAGATGATCTCCAATTTCGAGGCTGGTGCAGTCGGCTGTTAATCCGCATTTAAGTGCTGAGGCTATGCGGGGAGCAAGATCCCTGCCTATTGAAGTGGCCCCGAAAAGAGCTATCTGTGGCTTCTCTTTTTCAAATACCGATTTCACTATTGCTGTGTGCGGAAGAGTAAGGTACGGACTCAGTCTCTTATCATCAGCAATATGAACTACATCAACACCATAGGGATAAAGGGCCTTTTCTATTCCGTCTAAACCCGAACCGGCTACCACAGTCTCCAGCTTACATCCCAAACGGGTAGAAAGACTTTTTGCCTTGGTTAACAGCTCAAGACTTACATCTGAAATATGGCCTTCATCAGTTTCGCAATAAACAAATATATTATCCACAGTGTAAATTTTTTTATTCAACAATTAATATTAACCAATGGTGTGGTTTTCAATAAGTTCTCTCATTAACTCGTCCAACTCCTCATCTTTTCCTGAAAGCACCTTTGATTCCTTGGCTTTAAAAACCACATTCTCAATCTTTTTAACTTTGGTTGGAGAACCGGAGAGGCCCAGTGCATTTTCATCAACATCTATGTCGTCGGCGCTCAGTTCTTCAATTTTCAGGTACTGACGCGACTGGTAAAGATATACATAGTCTTCTGCGGCATCCTGTATCTCCGTAATAGTTTTTGCATGTTTATATTTCATGAGCAGCTTAGCATTTCTTGGCCGGCAGGGAGGTGCTGAACTATGCACTGTCAGCAGCACAGGTAAAGCGGAACTAACTGTTTCCACTCCTCTCTCCAGCCTCCTCCGTGATGTAATATGACGATCCTTAATATCTGTTACCTCTTCCACGTAGGTAATCTGGGGAATAGAAAGCTTTTCTGCAATCTGCGGACCTACCTGTGCCGTATCACCATCAATGGCCTGCCTGCCTGAAATAATAAGGTCATAATCCTTAATCTTTATAATAGCATGAGAAAGGGCATAAGATGTTGCCAGGGTATCAGACCCTGCAAACTTCCGGTCAGTCAGCAGATACCCGTTATCTGCTCCCCTGTACATGCCTTCACGTATAATTTCAGCAGCACGCCCGGGTCCCATGGTAATGATGGTTATTGTGGAACCCGCAAACTTTTCCTTTATCCTTAACGCCTGTTCAAGAGCATTCAGATCCTCGGGATTGAAAATAGCCTCAAGAGCCGCCCTGTTCACCGTGCCGTCAGACTTCATGGCATCCTTTCCTACATTCCTGGTATCAGGCACCTGCTTGGCTAATACAATTATTTTTAAACCCTTCATGTTTAATATATATTTTTCTGTTTAATCGGGGGACAAAGATAATAAAATATCTATTTCAGGAAGGTATTACAAATTTTATATTCGAAGAATATGCCGGGTTTCAGTGTTGAAAAACAAAAATACCGCAAGAAATGCTGACATATAACCCTGATCGTAATTAACTTTATATCTGATATTTAAAGCTGCCGGATCCGGTTAGGCTATTTTTCCCCCTTGCGGTATTTTCTATTTAAACAGAATGTAATGTCTGATTAAAAAAATCCGTTCGAAAAATGATCAGGCTTGTGCTGTTGGGCCTCCAAACGCCATAGGCACAGGAGGTCCGGCTGATCCTTCAGTATACTTGATAACACCATGAACAGCTTCATATTTTGAAATGTTATCCTTTAGCGCATTTAAAAGTCTTTTCGAATGTTCTGGTGTCAGAATTATTCTTGATTTAACCTGAGCTTTGGGAACACCCGGCATAATCCTCACAAAGTCAATAATAAACTCTGCAGAGGAATGTGTAATGATGGCCAGGTTTGAATATATACCCTGGGCTGTTTCCTCATTTAATTCGATACTGATCTGACCAGGTTTTTGTTTGTCGTTTTCCATTGAACAGTATTTTGATGATTAATGTTCTTCAGCTTCTTCGACAGGCTCCTGCATCCCCGGCCCTATAAGAGAGTCATATTCATCACGGGAACCCACAACCATTTCCTGGTAGGTTCTGAGGCCGGTGCCTGCAGGTATAAGATGACCAACAATGACATTTTCCTTTAGTCCTTCCAGCATATCAACTTTTCCTAAAATTGCAGCCTCATTGAGGACTTTTGTAGTTTCCTGGAAGGAAGCAGCAGAGAAGAAACTCTGTGTCTGCAACGCTGCTCTTGTAATACCCTGCAGTATCTGGTTGGAGGTGGCAGGTATAGCATCGCGTGCATCCACAAGCTTCATGTCTTTACGCTTTAATATTGAATTTTCATCTCTCAGTTTTCTGGCTGTAATAATCTGACCTGCATGAAGTGTCTGACTGTCACCGGGAACGATAACAACCTTCTTGCCATAGATCCAGTCATTCTCATCCATAAACTCCCATTTGTCAACAATCTGTCTCTCAAGAAATTTCGTATCTCCAGGGTCAATAATTTCGACTTTACGCATCATTTGCCTTACGATGATCTCAAAATGTTTGTCATTGATTTTCACACCCTGCAGCCGGTATACCTCCTGGACTTCATTCACAATATATTCCTGAACCTGGGTCGGTCCTTTAATTGCCAGTATGTCAGATGGCGTAATGGCACCATCAGATAAGGGAGTGCCTGCCCTGACAAAATCGTTTTCCTGAACAAGTATCTGCCTTGAGAGCGGAACCAGATACTTCTTAACCTGCCCTGTTCTGGAGGTCACAACAATCTCCCTGTTTCCCCTTTTAACCTTACCAAAGGATACTTCACCGTCAATCTCAGACACTACAGAAGGATTAGACGGATTCCTTGCCTCAAACAATTCGGTAACTCTGGGCAACCCACCGGTTATATCGCCCGATTTTCCAACAGCTCTGGGAATCTTAACCAGAATATCGCCCGCTTTAATTTTATCCTTATCATTAACAGCTATGTGAGCACTTACCGGAAGGTTATACGACTTTATCTCTTCTCCCTTTGCATCCAGTATTCTGATCATTGGGTTCTTGGATTTATCCCTTGTTTCAATAATAACCTTTTCGCGATAGCCCGTCTGTTCATCAGATTCTTCATGGAAGGTAATGCCGTCTATTACATAATCGAAGGCTACGGTTCCATCAACCTCAGAAATGATCACTGCATTGTAAGGATCCCATTCGCATATCAGATCATTCTTCTTTACCTCTGCATCAGGTTTAATATACAATTTTGAACTATAAGGTATATTGTGCGATGATAGGGTTATACCTGTATTTTTATCAATAATACGCAATTCAGCCAGGCGGCCGATTACGATATCTATCTTTTCACCTGTTTCAGGATCAACTTTTGCTACCGTTCTTAATTCCTCAATTAATGCAACACCATCGTATTTGGCAACAATCTTCGACTCAGAAGTAATATTGGAGGCTGTCCCTCCCACGTGGAAAGTACGCAGTGTAAGCTGTGTGCCGGGTTCACCGATTGACTGGGCAGCAATGACGCCAGCGGCTTCTCCGATCTGCACCATTTTACCTGTCGAAAGATTTCTGCCATAGCATTTGGCACACACTCCTTTCTTGGATTCACAGGTGAGTACCGAGCGTATTTCAATCTGCTCAATTGGGGAATCTTCAATGACATCTGATATCTCCTCCGTAATTTCCTCACCGGCAGATACTATCAGCTCACCTGTAAGGGGATGAAAAATATCATGCACTGTAGTTCTTCCAAGAATTCTTTCGTATAGCGTTTCTACCACTTCCTCATTTTTCTTGATCGCAGTTGCAAGCAAACCTCTTAAAGTGCCGCAGTCATTCTCTGTGATGATCACATCCTGGGAAACGTCAACAAGTCTTCTGGTAAGGTAACCGGCATCAGCAGTCTTCAGCGCAGTATCCGCAAGACCTTTCCTGGCACCGTGTGTCGAAATAAAATATTCGAGTACAGACAGCCCCTCCTTAAAGTTTGAAAGAATAGGGTTTTCAATGATCTCTGATCCAACGGAGCCGGATTTCTGTGGTTTGGCCATAAGCCCCCTCATACCGGAAAGCTGACGTATCTGCTCTTTGGACCCCCTGGCACCTGAATCAAGCATCATATAAACTGAATTGAATCCCTTGTTATCAGATGACAACTGCTTTAACAGGGTAGTGGTGATCTTGGCATTGGTATGTGTCCAAATATCAATAATCTGATTATATCTTTCATTATTTGTGATAAATCCCGCATTATAATTTGCATATACTTCATCAACCTGTTCATAACCCTCATTAACAAACTTTTCCTTTTCCAGTGGTATGATCACATCATCGAGATTGAACGAAAGCCCGCCGCGGAATGCCATTTCAAAACCCAGATCTTTAATGTCATCAAGGAATTGAGCAGTGCGCGCAGTGCCTGATTTGCTCAACACCCTGCTGATAATATCCCTGAGGGATTTTTTTGTTAACAGTTCATTGATAAACCTAAGCTCACGAGGTACCTTCTCGTTAAATATTATACGGCCGACAGTGGTTTCTATAATCTGATATTTCAGTTCTCCTTCAGTCACCAGAGGAATGCTAACTTTCACAACAGCATGCAATTCCACCCTCTTCTCATTGTAGGCAATTATTGCCTCTTCGGCGGAATAAAACACCAGACCTTCTCCTTTAACAGGACTTTCCGGTGTGCCCTTTTTGGCTTTTGTAATATAGTAAAGACCCAGAACCATATCCTGGGAAGGCACAGCTATTGGAGCACCATTAGCAGGGTTAAGGATATTATGAGATGCCAGCATCAATATCTGGGCTTCAAGTATGGCTGCATTACCAAGAGGCAAATGAACAGCCATCTGGTCACCGTCAAAGTCAGCATTGAATGCTGTACAAACAAGAGGATGAAGCTGAATTGCTTTACCCTCAATCAGCTTGGGCTGGAAAGCCTGAATGCCAAGTCTGTGCAGGGTGGGTGCACGGTTAAGCAACACCGGGTGACCCTTTAAAACATTTTCCAGTATATCCCATACCACCGGGTCTTTCCGGTCAACTATTTTCTTGGCAGATTTAACCGTCTTAACTATACCTCTTTCAATTAATTTCCTGATTACAAATGGTTTATAAAGTTCAGCCGCCATATCTTTCGGTAAGCCGCATTCGTGCAGCTTGAGTTCAGGACCGACAACGATCACTGAGCGCGCACTGTAATCAACCCTCTTACCCAGCAGATTCTGACGAAATCTCCCCTGTTTGCCTTTGAGACTGTCTGATAATGATTTTAAAGGCCTGTTTGCATCAGTTTTAACGGCATTTGCCTTTCGCGAATTGTCAAACAATGAATCCACAGATTCCTGAAGCATGCGTTTTTCATTTCTGAGAATTACTTCAGGAGCTTTGATCTCAATAAGTCTCTTTAACCTGTTATTTCTTATTATCACCCTCCTGTAAAGATCATTCAGATCTGAAGTGGCAAAACGCCCGCCATCGAGAGGCACCAGTGGCCGCAGTTCAGGTGGAATTACAGGAACTACCTTTACAATCATCCATTCCGGGCGGTTAACTCCTTTCGACTCCCTGAATGCTTCAACCACCTGAAGCCTCTTAAGCGCTTCATTTTTTCTTTGCTGAGAAGTTTCTGTGTTCGCCTTATGACGTAAATCATAACTCAATGTATCCAGATCCAGTCTTCTTAACAAGTCGTACAAACCCTCAGCTCCCATACCGGCAACAAACTTGTCAGGATGATCATCATCAAGATGCTGATTCTCTTTCGGAAGAGAATCAAGAATATCCAGGTATTCTTCCTCAGTCAGAAAATCAAGGTAATTAACTCCGTCGGCCAGCTTTATGCCGGGATTAATGACTACGTATCTTTCGTAGTAAATAATAGCATCGAGTTTCTTTGTTGGTAAACCTAACAAATAACCGATTTTGTTCGGGAGGGTCTTAAAATACCAGATATGCGCTACCGGTACAACCAGGGAAATATGTCCCATTCTTTCCCTTCTCACTTTTTTCTCTGTTACTTCAACACCACACCGGTCGCATACTATACCCTTATATCTTATTCTTTTGTATTTCCCGCAATGACATTCATAATCTTTGACAGGCCCAAAAATCCTTTCACAAAAAAGCCCATCCCGCTCAGGTTTATATGTGCGATAATTTATTGTCTCAGGTTTTAGCACTTCACCGCTTGACCTTTCCAGTATCTCCTCAGGAGAAGCGAGGCCAATGGAAATTTTGGTGAAACTGGCTTTATCCTTTATATTCTTTCTGAATGACATATAATGTTAATTAAATGATTACGAAACAATTACATTAAACAATACCTTCAATATGAAGGGGTTAGAGAATTATACCAGGTTAACACTTAAACCAAGCCCTCTTAATTCATGCAACAGCACATTCAGTGATTCAGGGATGCCGGGATTTGGCATTGGCTCACCTTTAACAATTGACTCATATGCTTTTGCCCGTCCCACAACATCATCTGATTTTACGGTAAGAACTTCCTGGAGAATATTTGCTGCTCCGAAAGCTTCGAGAGCCCATACTTCCATTTCACCGAATCTCTGTCCTCCAAACTGAGCCTTACCTCCCAGCGGCTGCTGGGTGATAAGGGAATAAGGCCCTATAGACCTGGCATGCATTTTATCCTCCACCATATGACCCAGCTTAAGCATATAAATCATACCTACTGTGGCAGGCTGATCAAATTTATCACCGGTTAATCCATCAAAAAGATAGGTTTTCCCGTATCTTGGCAAACCGGCTTTATCTGTATAATCTGTAATAAGATCTATCTTTGCTCCATCAAAAATAGGAGAAGAAAACCGTAATCCCAGTTTATGCCCTGCCCATCCAAGAACGGTTTCATAAATCTGACCCAGGTTCATACGTGAGGGCACACCAAGAGGGTTCAGCACAATGTCAACAGGGGTGCCATCCTCAAGGAAAGGCATGTCCTCCTGCCGGATTATTTTGGCAACAATACCTTTATTACCATGCCGCCCTGCCATTTTGTCGCCAACGGTGACTTTCCTCTTCTTGGCAATAAAAACCTTGGCAAGCCTTATTATTCCGGTTGGCAGTTCATCTCCTATAGTGACATTATATTTCTTCCGCTTATAAATACCATCAATTTCCTTAAACTTAATCATAAAATTATGAAGCAGATCCCTGATAATATCATTCTTCTCCTTGTCGGTTGTCCACTTACCAGGATTAATATTCATAAAATCAAGTTCCTGTAAAATTTTTTGTGTAAACTTTACGCCTTTGGATATCACTTCTTTACCAAAATAGTCTTTAACGCCCTGGGAAGTTTTGCCATTTACAAGGATGAAGAGCTTATCTACCAGTTTATTCCTCAGATCTTCCACATTATGTCTGAATTCATCTTCAATCTTGTCAATGATAGGCTTAATACCGAATTTAGATTTACGGTCTTTTATGGATCTTGAAAACAGCTTTTTATCTATAACAGTACCATACAGTGACGGCCCTGCTTTAAGGGAAGCATCTTTAACATCACCGGCCTTATCACCAAAAATGGCTCTCAGTAATTTTTCTTCCGGAGAGGGATCGGATTCTCCTTTTGGAGTAATTTTACCAATAAGGATATCACCGGGTTTCACTTCAGCACCTATACGTATTAGTCCGTTCTCATCAAGATCCTTGGTGGCCTCTTCACTTACATTCGGGATGTCAGCAGTTAACTCTTCGAGTCCGCGCTTGGTATCCCGTACCTCAAGAAGATATTCGTCGATATGTATGGAGGTGAAAACATCGTCACGTACAAGGCGGTCGGAAACAACTATTGCATCCTCAAAATTATAACCTTTCCAGGGCATAAATGCCACCATCAGGTTTCTTCCAAGAGCCAGCTCACCAGTCTTTGTGCCATAACCATCAGTAAGGATCTGTCCTTTTTTTACTTTCTGACCTTTTACAACAATCGGGTTAAGGTTAATGCAGGTATTCTGGTTTGTTTTGCGATACTTTGGCAATTTATACCGCTTTACTTCCTCATCAAAGCTAATAAACTTCTCATCTTCGGAACGCTTGTAACTGATAATAATTTCATTGGCATCAACAGATTCCACGATGCCATCACCTTCAGCACTTATTTGCAATCTGGAATCTCTCACCAGGTCTGATTCTATTCCTGTTCCTACAATAGGGGCCTCAGGATCCATAAGGGGCACTGCCTGCCTCATCATATTTGACCCCATAAGTGCCCGGTTGGCATCATCATGTTCAAGGAAAGGGATCAGGGAGGCAGCGATGGATGCAATCTGGTTGGGAGCAACATCCATTAACTGCACATTTTCTTTCTCTGCGAGAGGAAAGTCACCATTAAACCGGGCCTTCACCCGTGGATTAACAAAGAACCCTTCCTCATCAATTATGGCATTTGCCTGTGCAATAATCCGTTCTTCCTCTTCCTCTGCACTCAAATAAATAACCCCATCAGTATCAAGATTAACTTTGGAGTCAGAAACCTTGCGATAAGGGGTTTCAATAAATCCAAGTTCATTGATCTTTGCATAAACACAGAGGGAAGAGATAAGCCCGATATTGGGTCCTTCCGGAGTTTCAATAGGACAAAGACGGCCGTAGTGTGTATAATGTACATCCCTTACTTCGAAACCCGCTCTTTCCCTGGAAAGACCGCCCGGACCCAGTGCAGACATCCGGCGTTTATGAGTCATTTCAGCAAGCGGATTTGTCTGATCCATAAACTGGGAAAGCTGGTTTGTACCGAAAAATGAGTTAATTACAGAAGATAAGGTTTTTGAATTAATCAAATCAATAGGTGTAAATACTTCATTATCACGCACATTCATTCTTTCACGAATTGTACGTGACATTCGTGCCAGCCCCACACTGAATTGATTCATTAATTGTTCACCTACTGTACGGACTCTCCTGTTACTTAGGTGATCTATATCATCAACATCACTCTTTGAATTAATGAGTTCAATAAGATACTGAATGATTGCGATAATATCTTCTCTGGTAAGTATCTTAGTGTCGGAACTAATCTGAAGATTTAATTTTTTATTAAGTCTGTATCTGCCAACTTCACCGAGATCATATCTTTTATCTGAGAAGAACAGCTTATCAATAACATCTCTTGCTGTAGCTTCATCAGGTGGTTCAGCATTTCTGAGCTGACGATAGATATGCATTACAGCTTCCTTTTCAGAGTTACAGGGATCTTTCTGCAGTGTATTATATATTATGGCATAATCAGAGATATTGGCTCCCTCTTTATGGATGAGGATGGCTTTTGCTCCTGAATCGACAATGATATCAATATGTTCATTTTCGAGGACGGTTTCACGGTCAATGATCACTTCATTACGTTCAATAGACACTACTTCCCCTGTATCTTCATCCACAAAATCTTCCACCCATGTTTTCAACACTCTGGCTGCAAGCTTACGTCCCACTAATTTTTTTAGTCCTGCTTTTGATACCTTCACTTCATCGGCAAGGCCAAATATCTCAAGGATATCCTTATCGCTTTCAAATCCGATAGCTCTGAGAAGCGTTGTAACGGGCAATTTCTTCTTACGGTCGATATATGCATACATGACACTGTTAATGTCAGTGGCAAATTCGATCCACGATCCTTTAAAAGGGATGATCCGGGCAGAATAGAGTTTTGTGCCGTTGGCATGAAGACTTTGTCCGAAAAATACACCTGGTGAGCGATGCAGCTGTGAAACCACAACCCTTTCAGCACCATTGATAATAAACACCCCCCTGTCGGTCATATAGGGAACAGTTCCCAGGTAAACATCCTGAATGACTGTATCAAAATCCTCATGTTCAGGATCAGTACAGTACAATTTTAATTTTGCCTTAAGAGGAACACTATAGGTAAGGCCCCGCTCAATGCATTCGTCAATGGAATATCTGGGCGGATCGATAAAATAATCAACAAATTCCAGCACAAAATTATTCCGGGCATCAGAGATAGGAAAGTTTTCCTGGAATACTTTGTAAAGGCCTTCTTTTTTTCTGTTTTCCGGAGTAGTTTCCAATTGAAAAAATTCACGGAATGATTTCAGCTGAACTTCAAGAAAATCGGGGTATTCAAATTGATTTTCAATTGAAGCGAAACTGATTCTGGTAACTTCGTTTGCGATTGACATGTATTGAATGAAATTATTTATTGAACTTAACCTTATAAAAACAGCAAAAAGGCTTAGGTTCCCGAACGTATCGGGATCCTAAACCTGAGTTTCGGGTATGAGATCTGCGTTATTTAAGTTCAACTTCTGCTCCGGCTTCTTCTAATTGAGTTTTAAGAGATTCAGCTTCATCTTTGGATACACCTTCCTTAATAGGAGCAGGTGCAGCATCAACGACTGCCTTTGCCTCTTTAAGTCCGAGGCCTGTCAGATCCTTAACGAGTTTAACAATTTGAAGTTTAGCTCCACCGGGAGATTTGAGAACAACATCGAAGGTGGACTTTTCTTCAGCAGCAGCAGCGTCTCCTGCCACAGCGGGTCCTGCAACAGCTACAGCTGCAGCAGCGGGTTCAATACCATATTTATCTTTCAGAACAGTCAGTAATTCGCTTACTTCCTTAACAGTCAATGTTACTAACTGGTCTGCAATTGCATTAATGTCAGCCATTTTATTACTTTTTTAAATGTTTAATACTAATCTTTCTCAGATATTGTTTTTAATGCTCCTGCCAGGTTGCTTCCAGGTGACGACAGAGCTGAAAGCAGATTTCTGACTGGCGACTGAAGCAGTGAGAGCAAGTCTCCGAGTAACTCTTCCTTAGATTTGATACTTGCGAGAGCTTCAAGCTGGTTATCCCCTATGTAAAAAGATTCCTCCACATATGCTGCTTTGATGACCGGTTTTTCATGTGTTCTACGAAAATCCTTTATCAACTTCGCCGGAATACTTCCGGCTTCACAGAACATTATGGATGTTGATTCTTTTAAAACATCATATAAAGGTGAAAAATCCTGCTCTAACTTCTCAAGTGCCTTTCTAAGGAGTTTATTCTTAACGACAAGCAATCCTATTTCTTTCTCAAAACATACCCTTCTTAACTTTGATGTATCTTCAGCATTAAGTCCGGATATATCCGTAAGATAAAAATGCTTTGAGTTCGAAACTTTATGGTAAAGGTCGTTAATTATTGTATCCTTTTCTTCTCTTCTCATAATTTAGAGATCTTTGTACTGTTTTTGATTATTCTTCGACAGCTTTAGTGTCGATTTTGATACCTGGGCTCATAGTACTTGACATATATATACTTTTTATATATGTACCTTTTGCAGCTGCCGGTTTAAGCTTAATAACGGTTGAAATAAATTCACGTGCATTATCTGCTATTTGCTGAGGATTAAAAGAAGCCTTTCCAATGGAAGAATGAATTATTCCGAATTTATCTACTTTAAAATCGATTTTACCCATTTTAACATCCTGAACGGCTTTTCCAATATCCATGGTAACAGTACCACTTTTTGGATTTGGCATTAATCCCCTGGGACCAAGAATTTTGCCCAGCTTACCGACTTTCCCCATAACAGATGGCATGGTGATGATTACATCAACATCTGTCCATCCCTTTTCAATCTTCTCGATATATTCATCAAGTCCCACAAAATCGGCACCTGCTGTCTTTGCTTCTTCCTCCTTATCAGGGGTACAGAGCGCCAAAACCTTAACCTTCTTACCAGTACCGTGAGGAAGTGTAACCACACCACGAACCATCTGATTGGCTTTTCTCGGGTCAACACCTAAGCGGACATCAAGATCAACCGACGCGTCGAATTTGGTTTTTGAAATCTCTTTCACCAGTGTTGACGCTTCAGACATCGTATGGAGTTTACCTTCTTCAATCTTCTCTAAAGCTATCTTCCTGTTTTTTGTCAGTCTGGTCATTTTACATGTTTGTTAATTGTTAAACGGAAAATCACCTTTAACGGTAATTCCCATGCTCCTTGCGGTTCCGGCAACCATTTTCATTGCAGATTCAATGGTAAATGAATTCAGGTCCGGCATTTTGCTTTCAGCGATCTGCCTTACCTGATCCCAGGAAACAGATGAAATCTTTTCCCGGTTAGGTTCCTTAGACCCTTTCTTGTTTTTTGTCACTTCCAGCAATTGAACTGCAACAGGCGGAGTCTTAACAACAAAATCAAACGATTTATCAAAATAAACCGTAATGATTACAGGCAGCAATTTCCCTGCCTGATCCTGTGTCCTGGCATTGAACTGTTTACAAAAATCCATGATGTTCACCCCTTTAGACCCCAATGCGGGCCCTACAGGTGGTGACGGGTTTGCTGCACCCCCACGGATCTGTAATTTGATCATGCCATCTACTGCTTTTGCCATTTTTAAGATTTGTTTTTAAGATTACCGGTTTTTCAATCCTTTAAAACATTTGTACAGGAAGCATTCTGAAAAGATATACATAATGTCCGGGATTGAAATATTTTTAATTAATTTCTTTTTCTACTTGCATAAAACTTAACTCAAGCGGTGTTTTTCTTCCAAATATTTTAACCATTACTTTCAGTTTCTTTTTCTCCTCATTTACCTCTTCTATAACCCCTGTAAAACTGTTAAACGGACCGTCAATAACTTTAACTGATTCACCAATAACAAAGGGAACATTAAGTTCCTCATCAACCCCTGCCAATTCATCGACTTTTCCTAAAATTCTGTTTACTTCTGAAGGACGCAACGGAGTGGGCAGTTCATCACCCTTTGTGCCTAAAAACCCAATAACATTGGGCAAATTCTTCAGGATATGAGGAATTTCCCCTACCAAAGCTGCCTCAATAATCACATATCCGGGAAAAAAATTTCTCTCTTTACTGATCTTTTTACCGTTCCTGATCTGATATACTTTCTCCGTAGGGATCAATACCTGAGAAACATAATCCTGAAGGTTAAGTCTTGCCACCTCACTCTCGATCACTTCCTTAACTTTTTTCTCTTTCCCGCCAATAGCCCGGAGAACATACCAATTTTTACCAATATCACTCATCTTTGATTTGTCTCTAACAACTAAAAGAAAGCTTTATATACAAACCCAACTATTTTTTCAAGACTGAAGTCCATTGCGAAAATAATAACTGAGATAATGAGAGTAGCCACCATCACAACAATTGCACTGTTTTGCAGGTCTTTCCACGTTGGCCATGTAACTTTATGAACCAATTCCTGATAAGATTCCTGCAGGTATATACGTATCTTTCTCATTTTAAAAAAGATTAGCACGGGAGGAGCGACTCGAACGCCCGACACCTGGTTTTGGAGACCAGTGCTCTACCAACTGAGCTACACCCGTGAATTCCAGGGAGAAAAGGAAGCTCAGAATGAAAGCCTGAACTTCGTTTAAATTACTCGATGATTTCTATTACCTGCCCTGCACCTACCGTTCTTCCACCTTCACGAATTGCAAAACGAAGATTCTGGTTTATGGCAACCGGGTAGATAAGGTTAACTTCAATAGTTGTATTATCACCAGGCATAACCATTTCTGTACCTGCCGGAAGAACAACTTCACCGGTTACGTCAAGGGTTCTGAGGTAGAATTGCGGACGGTAGTGGTTATGGAAAGGGGTATGACGACCTCCTTCTTCTTTTTTCAGGATATAAACCTCGGCCTTAAATTTGGTGTGAGGTTTTATCGAACCGGGAGCGCATATAACCATTCCTCTCTTTATTTCATTCTTATCAACACCTCTGAGAAGAAGTCCTACGTTATCACCTGCTTCACCACGATCGAGGATCTTACGGAACATTTCAACTCCGGTACAAACAGACTTTCTGCCCGGACCCAGACCTACCATCTCAACTTCAGAACCTGTAGTGATAACTCCGGTTTCAATTCTACCTGTAGCCACAGTACCACGTCCCGTAATTGAAAATACATCCTCAACAGGCATCAGAAAAGGTTTTTCTATGTCACGGGGAGGAATGGGAATATATTCATCAACAGCATTCATGAGTTCAATGACCTTTTCTTCCCACTGGGCTTCACCATTTAAAGCACCAAGAGCAGATCCCTGAATAACAGGAACATTAGCACCGTCAAATTTATAAAAATCCAACAATTCACGAATTTCCATTTCAACAAGTTCCAGAATTTCAGGATCATCCACCAGGTCAACCTTATTCATGAAAACAACAATTTTAGGAACATTCACCTGACGTGCCAGCAGAATATGTTCACGTGTCTGTGGCATAGGACCATCGGTCGCAGCAACAACAATTATTGCACCGTCCATCTGCGCAGCACCTGTAACCATGTTTTTTACATAGTCGGCATGACCAGGACAGTCAACGTGAGCATAATGCCTGCTTGCCGTGGAATATTCAATGTGAGCAGTATTAATGGTAATCCCTCTTTCTTTTTCTTCAGGTGCATTATCAATGGAATCAAAAGATCTGATCTCTGATAACCCCTGCTTTGCCAGCACCTGGGTGATAGCAGCAGTAAGAGTAGTTTTACCATGGTCAACGTGACCTATGGTACCAATGTTTACGTGAGGTTTGGACCTATCAAATTTTTCTTTAGCCATAACTCAATTATTAGTTAAATTTAATTTCTATAATTATTTAATTCAATACATTATTCTTTCTAAGAGCCGATGACGGGAATTGAACCCGTGACCTCTTCCTTACCAAGGAAACGCTCTACCCCTGAGCTACATCGGCTTTTATCCGGGAACCTGGTAACATTCATGCCGATTAGATTCCTGGTAAGTTAACCTGATATACCCGTTTTGTTAATATCCCATCCCATGAGGAATCTTCATATTAGCTTTTTCAGAAAGCTGAGCGGGAAACGAGACTCGAACTCGCGACCCCAACCTTGGAAGGGTTGTGCTCTACCAACTGAGCTATTCCCGCCTGTCATCAAAATCAGAACACACTGTAAATAACAAACTTAACGGTATCAGTTAGTCCTGATACCAGGTAAATCCATTTTTTGTGGGGAGAGGAGGATTCGAACCTCCGAAGGCGTACACCAACAGATTTACAGTCTGCCCCATTTGACCGCTTTGGTATCTCCCCCTGACTTAAATCCTGCTCTTTAAACCTGCAAAGTTAGGCATTTTTTTCAACAATCTTAAGAACTGATCTTTAAATGGAATGCTTTACATCAACCGGATAAATAACTACATGTCATTCTCCGGTTCTGCCTGTAATGCCTCCATCAACCGAGCCGATGGAGGGATTCGAACCCACGACCTGCTGATTACAAATCAGCTGCTCTGACCAGCTGAGCTACATCGGCGTTTTAACGCCAGAGATTTACCCCCCAAAAACGGTTTGCAAATGTATAACTTTTTTATTTATAACACAAAATAATTTTCTATTTTTAGAAATTTAAAGCTTGGCTTGCTTTTTCTTGTATTTAAGCAGCTGTCTCCTTAAAGCTTCAATAGCATTGTCAGTAGCTTCCTCAAATGTTTTACTCTGCTTCTTCGCAAACACATCTGTGCCAGGAATATCAAGACGAATCTCTGCTATCTTGTTTTCCATATCCTGAACATTCTCAAGCCTGAGAAATACTTCTGCCATTATGATCCCATCATAAAAAAGTAACAACTTTTTGAGCTTTTGTTCAATGAAGTTCAGTAACTTCTTGTCTGCATCAAAATGAATGGAATGGATCTTAATGTTCATGTCACGTCCTCCTTATTGTTTTAATTCGCTCTGGGATGAGCTTTATTATAAACTGCTTTTAATTTCTCGAAAGTATTGTGTGTGTATACCTGAGTGGCTGAAAGATTTGCATGCCCCAGCAATTCTTTAATGGCATTCAGGTCTGCACCCTTATTTAGCATGTGAGTTGCAAATGTATGTCTTAATACATGCGGACTCCTCTTATCAAGTGTCGTTACCATGCTTAAAAACCTGGTTACCACCCGGTATATCAACTTCGGATAAACCGGAGTGCCTCTGTTCGTTAAAAACAACTCCTTTGCCGCTATCCCCGGAAATTCCTCATTCCTTACTAATATATATTCCTCTAAAAGCCTTACAATATATGCAGTTAATGGAACTATCCTTTCTTTATTCCGCTTTCCGGATACTTTCAGACTTTTATTCCTGATATCAACAGACTGAACAGTCAGTGAAATTAATTCAGCTCTTCTGATACCTGTCTGATATAATATCTCAACGATCAAACGATTGCGCTTCCCCTCAAAATCATCTCCAAACTGATATGAATCAAGTATATTATTTAATTTGTCTTCAGTTATAAAGACCGGATTTCGTTTACTGGTTTTTGGTTTAATAATCCTGTTTAAAGGATCGGATTGCATCTCCCCTTCCCTGATTAAAAAACGAATATAACTTCTTAATGCGGAAATTTTACGGTTTACGGAACGGGCAGAATGCTGAGACTCCATTAGATCCACAATCCAGAGACGAATTGTTTTCGGATCAGGATAATCGCTTTCTATACGGTTTTCACAACAAAATGTAAAATATTGCTGAAGATCCTTGTCGTATGCATCGACAGTGTGGAGCGAACAACGCCTTTCATAACGGAGATATGACAAATAATTATCCTTACTGATCATGGGCAGGAATGTTAATTAAACTCCTGCTCTCCTGTACAGACAACGATTGAATAACCCTATTCCTCTTCCTGATGTAATTGCTGTACATAGATTGCACGCAGTTTCTCCTGTCTTTTCTTTACAGAAGGTTTTGTAAACGCTTGCCTTACCCTCAACTCCTTAACAACTCCGGTTTTTTCAAATTTCCTCTTGAACTTTTTAAGCGCTCTTTCTATGTTTTCGCCTTCTTTAATAGGTATTACTATCATATCTTAACTTTTTAATGAGGCGCAAATTTATTAATTCATTATCTGATAATCAAAAAAAAATGAAAAATAATTTTTTTTCAACCTTATTTACAGATTCTCAAAAAAAAGCAGATTGACAAGAGATGATTTTTTTTATGGTATAATGCACTTCAATATGTTTTATAAAAATACTGAAAAAAACAGTAACTAACGATAAATTTTAACTATTTTTAACGTACTTTATAAGGAAAATTTACATCTTAGACAGTAAAGAGAATATTTCATTATTTCCTGAATCTCACTTTTCAGAAACTCCTGCATCAAGACTATTATCATATCCTGCTCCCGGCGTAAAATAGTATTTACATTTCTCATATACTTCTGCCGGCAAAACTCCGTTCTCTGTTAATTCATCCAGACACCTGATTATACCTGCCGTTTTCCTGTAATACATGATTGATCTTGCGTTATAGGCATTCAAATAGGGATGAGATTTAAGTCCGGATTCAGTGACCTCATTTATATTGATTTGTCTTATACCGGAAGTGTCCAGAAAGGTATTTTGAATAATATTGCAGTATTGTAATGTGTCCAGTCCGAATATTTCATATAACTGGCTGTAAGAATAAAATCCCCCTAGTAACTCTCTGTATTTCACAATTCTTTTCGCATAAACTGAACCAATCCCTTTTATCAGTTTTAGATCAGTAGTGTCAGCATTGTTTAAACCTATTATTTTAATTGTCAAAGCAGGATCAGAATTTTTTATGGGATTCATGCCCCCTGCGGATGCTTTTACTACCGGCTGACCTGTTATAATATAAGCAGAAAGAACATGGTACAGGGAGTCGTTCATCCCGTAAATTTTCTTTAAATCCTCCGGTTCTCTGAATCTTCCGCCTGCTTCCCTGTATCGGATAATATTTGTGGCAATATCCCTTCTCAATCCGGCAGTAATCAGCTTGCCGAGGCTGTCAGCATTGGGATTAAATTTACTGTAATTAATTGTCCGTCTGATTGTCGCATCATTATAACCCTCACCTGACACATGATAATCCTTGTCATTTACAGTTCTCTTTTCACAGGAGCTGATAAAGTCTTTCACCTGATCTGACAATTGCGGATCAATATAACCGGGAGATGGATTGACTTTGTTTATTGTCATTTTGAAAATCATCGTTGCTGCAAGAATTGTCAAAATGGCAATTATGCTTCTCGCTTCAGAACGCGACCAGGAAAAATATTCTCTTATAATACCTTTCATTTTTTGCGGAACAGAAATTTAACCAGTGTATTAAAGAAAACTCAATATTTTCGCATGTGCCTGATAAGAAAACGTCAAGAGCAAGGCACGCGATGCCTGAAAGACAGGAGTTTACTAAACGTATATGACTGTCTTGAAGGCGAGCATAACGCAGCTACTGGCGTTTTCTTGCAAGCACTAACTACATATAAAATATCTACATGTATTAATGGAAGGAAAATAAAAGAATCAGCGCAGGGAAGAAAAATTTTTATAGCCTTATGATGCCAAGACCATAAAGAAACACAAATGCAATTCCCACAGGTGCGATATATCGCACAAGAAACATATAGACAGGGATATATACGACTTTTTGCTTTCCGTTATTGGTAAGCTCCATGGTAGTTTTATTCCTGTTAAAATACCATCCGATAAATAAAACAATAAACAACCCTCCCAGTGGCAGCATTATGTTTGAAGTAAGGAACTCGAGAATTCCAAAAATATTTCTATTCAAAATTCTGATATGGTTAAGACTGCTGAGCGATAAAACAGATATCAACCCAAGAATTGTCACAGCCATGGTACCCAACAGAGTGGCTCTTTTCCTGTTAATACCGGTCTCCTCAACCAGGTTTGCAACGATGACTTCCAGCAGGGATATGGTTGAAGTTACGGCTGCCACTGCCAGGAGCACAAAAAACATTATGGCAAAGATGTTTCCCATTGGGATTTGCCGGAAAATTCCTGGCAACACAATAAAAACCAGTCCTGTACCGGAGGAAGGAGACCCTCCCAGCGCAAAAACTGCCGGAAAAATGGCAATGCCGGCAATAACCGCTATGATTGTATCAGCTCCTGCCACAGAAAATGCAGAAGACATAAGGTTATCATTCTTCCCGATATATGAACCATAAGTAATTAGTGTGCCCATGCCAATACTCAGTGAGAAAAATGCCTGTCCCAATGCTTCAAGAATAACTTTTGGCGTGATTTTGCTAAAGTCGGGGTGGAAAAGAAAACGTACACCCTCCATTGATCCTTTGAGGGTCAATGATCTGATGCAAAGTGCTATCAACAGGAAGAAAAGAAAAGGCATCAAAATTTTAGTATACCTTTCAATACCATTTTTCACGCCGGCAATAACGATCCAACCGGTAAAACACATAAAAACAAGAAACCAGATTACCGGGCGCAATGAGCTTGCAGTGAAATCATTAAACATAGTGGCAAGCTGGGTGTCAGATTTGCCGATAAGATTTCCTGTAATGGCCTGGTAGATATATTCAAGTGTCCATCCTGCCACAACAGTATAGAATGCAAGAATCATATAAGCTGCAGCTACTCCTGTTATCCCGATAATAAACCAGGGTTTACCGGGGGCAAGTAGCTTAAACGCGCCATAGGGATTTTTACGGGAAGATCTTCCTATTACAAATTCAGAAGTCATTACCGGTATACCAATCGCCAGAATGAACACCAGGTAAACAACCAGGAAGGCCCCTCCTCCATTTTCTCCGGCAATATACGGAAACCTCCAGATATTCCCCAATCCAATGGCAGAACCGGCAGCGGCAGCAATAATCCCGAATTTACTGGAAAAGCTGTCGCGTCCGGTATCAGGGTAATATGTCATAATCTGTTAATACAATTAAGATCTTCGAAGGCAACTCTTAGTCTTTCTACTATGGATTTTTCCCCTTCTCTCAGCCATACTCTCGGGTCGTATTTCTTCTTATTTGGTTTATCAGAACCCTCAGGGTTACCTATCTGCCCCTGCAGGTAATCATGATTCTTACTCTCATACTGCCGTACTCCGTCCCAGAAAGCCCATTGGGTATCAGTGTCAATATTCATTTTTATTACCCCGTAGCTTATGGCTTCACGTATTTCTTCCCGGCTCGAACCGGAACCGCCATGAAAGACAAAGTTTACAGGTTTTTCAGCTGTGCCGGCTTTCTTCTGAATATATTTCTGCGAATTATCGAGAATTACCGGGGTTAATTTAACATTTCCCGGTTTATATACTCCGTGAACATTGCCAAATGATGCAGCAATAGTAAAATCAGGACTGATTTTTATCAACTCCTCATATGCATAGGCTACATCTTCAGGCTGGGTATACAGAAGGGAATTATCCACGCTGGTGTTATCCACACCATCCTCTTCCCCTCCGGTCACTCCAAGCTCTATTTCAAGTGTCATACCCATCCTGCTCATGCGGGTAAGATATTTTTTGCAGATCTCAATATTTTCCTTTAAAGGCTCTTCGGAAAGGTCAAGCATATGCGAGCTGTATAAAGGTTTCCCATATTTCTGATAATGTTTTTCACCATAATCCAGTAAGCCATCTATCCATGGTAATAGTTTTTTGGCAGCATGATCGGTATGAAGAATAACGGGAATGCCATATAATTCAGACATCTGGTGAATGTGCTTGGCTCCGGAAATAGCACCGGCAATGGCTGCTCTCTCTCCTTCATTGGCAACTCCTTTTCCGGCATAAAAAGCGGCACCTCCATTGGAAAACTGAATTATAACAGGTGAATTCACCACCTTTGCTGCCTCCAGAACAGCATTGACAGAATTTGTGCTTACCACATTTACTGCAGGTAAGGCAAACTGATTTTCCTTTGCAATACGGAAAATCAAACTGACATCTGCACCGGCAGCTACACCGGGTTTAACTTTGTTGAGAATTTTTTCAGACATAATATTTTATTTAAATGTAATATAATATAAATTTTTATCAAAAGAGGAAAAGAACGTTGCTTTCAAATTCCCGCAAATTTATAAATAATTAAAACAATGCAAGTGATCTGCCGTAGGAATTTACTGCCTCTGTCAGTTGTCGAAATAAGTAAATGTCAGAATGGATATCCAATCCCGAGATTTAGAGTCAGGTCATTCCTGGTTAACCTTCTGGAACCGATTATCCATTTATTACCTTGCGCAGCTGCCGGATCCATGGCTTTAATACCAAGGTCCAGACGGAATATGAAAAATGAAAAGTCAAACCTGGCTCCAAAACCTGTGCCTATGGCAATATCCTTATAAAATTTGTTCCATTCGAACAGAGCGCCTTCCCTGTCGTCGATACTGGTAATCGACCAGATATTGCCTGCATCAATAAAAAGTGCGCCTTCAAGCAGCCAGAACATCTTAAACCGGTATTCAAGGTTTGCTTCGAGTTTGATATCTGCAGTCTGGTTGGGATAATACCCTGGATCAGGATCTTTATAAGATCCGGGGCCAAGATTTCTTACCTGCCACGCCCTGATACTGTTTGCCCCGCCGGAAAAATATTTCTTCTCAAATGGAAGTGCCGTAGAATTTTTATATGGATATCCGGCACCTGCAAATATCCGGTATACAAAACTATTATTCTCATCTACAATATTGTAAAACCTGAAGTCAATATCACCCCTCACATATTGTGAAAAATCGGTATTGAACAATGCATAACTGCCATCGGAATCGTCAACGCCCCCTGCTTTATAAACCGAATACAACAAGTTACCGGCAGATTCACCATTAAACCTGACATACACAAAGTCAGTTGATTTCTGTATATTCTGATTGCTATAGACCACGCTGTAACTGGTTACAGTGATCAGATGAGGCTGGTAACTGTAATATATATATTTTCCCTCGAGCCAATCGATAAATTGCTGCGATTTATATGGTATTTTAACAAGATTCAGTTCAACCGGGCTTAATGAATGAGTTAGATAACGATTCCCTCTCCAGTTGTACGAAAAGGATGCATTGGCAATAGTTCTTACATAATCAGGACGACGTTGATAATTGTAGGCAACACTTAAACGGGTGAAAGGACTGAATTGCCTGATATACTGTTCCGTATGGAACGGAAGCAAAAACTTGGGAAAACGAAGGCTTGCTTCAGCACCAAATTCTATCATATTCCCGAAATTATATTCCCTCGTTTCCTTAATGGTTTCAACAGCACCCTTTAACTTCATATCAAAATTTTCCGCACCGGTAAACAGATTCCGGTGCTGGTAAATCAGATTGCCTGCAGCACCAATATTACCTGATGAGTTAGTCCCTTCAACTTCCGCTGCAAATGACTGCAGGGTAAATTGAGCCAGGTCAATATGACAATCCAGAAGTCGTGCTCCCTCCTTATCAGTATTCCTGCTATCCCTGAAGTCAATCGTGATTAAACGGAAAAGCTGAAGTGAAGAAATATGCCGGTAGGTCCGGTTAACATTGTTCAATTGAAAAAACTGGCCGGGAATAATATAGCAGACAGAAGTGGCAACTGAAGGCTTTATGCCGGGTTCTTCTGAAAAAATAATGTGTATATTATCCGTGATGGTAGTATCAAGAGATGCAAAATACTGTTCATCATTTGACATAACTTCCCTGGGCTTGTAATCAGTGTTAATATACACCTGCCCAATCTTATACCTGGGATGGGCAATTTCATGAAACTCCTCAGGAGACAAAGCTTCAGTGAATTTTTTTATTACCATGGTAAAATCAACCTGATTTGATGCAGCAGAACTATCCGCATTAAAAAAAATATACTCCTTTGAAAAATTATAGAACCCTTTATTCTTCAGCAGAAACTCTATTCTTTCCCTTTCCTCCGACAGGACATCCACATCAAAAAGCTGTCCTCTTTTTAATAACGAAGCAGCAGTGTCGGAAAAAATGTAGGATTCAAGAGTGCTGTCCTCAAATTTATAATTTATGCTCCTTATCCTATAGGGTTCATTTAATGTTATATTAAACGAATTAGTTGCTTTTTGTTTTTTCAGCAATGTGGTATCTCTGACTGAAGAGTTGTAATATCCTTTATTTCTGAGATATAACTGTATTTGAGATGCTGATTTTTGTCGTGCATACTTATCAAAGATAACCGGCTCTTCACCTATTGACCTGAGCCACCTGTTAATCCAGTTATCCTTATCTTTACGGGAAAGATTATATAAAGAAAGATGAAACTTCATCCCCAGTATCTTTTTATTGGGTTGTTGACGTACGTAATTTTTTATTTCATCTTTATCGATCTTTCCGTTATCCGTTTTTATTTCATACTTATCGAGAAGATATTTGTTTTCAGGCACATGCTTTGTCAGACTGCATGACGAAACCACAACAATAATAGTTACAAATAATATAAAACAGGAACTACTTTTCAAGGTATAATTTCTACTATTTTACACAACATAAACCTGGTATAATACAGGGAATATACATCGCACTTTCTAATATAGGCGGTACCGATATGATAATATCATTACAAATATAGTTAATGTAATACAATAACGAAATATTGATCGTGACAGTTGAAAAGATATCCGAAAAGCCCTTTGTTTCCTGTTGCAATAATTAATGACCAAAGATTAGTACTTGTTTGGTTTATGTATAAGCAGTGATAAGAAAACTCAATATTTTCGCATGAGTTCTGAAAAAATTGCATTTTCTTTACAGATATTGAATTCATTAATTGCTGCATTATGCTTTCCTCAAACAAAATAAAATTTCTTTCCTCCCTGGCTGTTAAAAAATACAGGGAAAAGTCGGGAGTATTCCTTGCTGAAGGAGAAAAGATCGTAAAAGAAATCCTTAATTCCACTGGTACTCTTCTGCAGGCTGAAGAACTTTTTACGACAGAAGATTTTTACATGGAGCTGCAGCATATCAGATTACCTGCAGCTTTGGAAATAATCATGGTATCCGAACGGGAACTTAAAAAGATCTCACAGCTTACCACTCCAAACAAAGCAGCCCTCCTGCTAAAAATTCCTGCTTACACACCTGATCCGGCAGAAATAACAAACTCTCTAACCCTGGCCCTGGAAGATATCAGTGATCCGGGAAACCTGGGTACCATAATCAGAACAGCTGACTGGTTTGGAATAAGAGATATATTTTGCAGTCCGGAGAGTGTGGATGTTTACAATCCCAAAGTGATACAAAGTACTATGGGTGCTATTTGCAGGACGAGAATCCATTATTGCCCCCTTCAGGAACTGTTTAATACATACAGGGAAAAACATAAAACAGAAATAACAGGAACCCTGCTTGACGGCGATCCTTTGCCGGATTCACCCCTGAAGACGAGAAACGAAATGATAGTTTTCGGAAATGAAAGCAGGGGAATCTCAAAGGCAACCCGAAAATGCTTAACCAGGAAAGTGAAAATCCCAACATTTAATCCCGGAACTGAATCTGCTGAATCGTTAAATATTGCCTCGGCTGTAGCTATTATGTGCTGGGAAATCCGCAGGAGGGAGATCTTTATTCGAAGTGAAAGTTGAGCATTACCACATAGGACGTTATTCTTTCCATTGACCTGACATACTGCGGTGCAAAATCTGACGGATCTTTTACACGAAGGTTAGTCAGACCCATCCCTACTTTTATCTCAGGGGCAAATTTAAAAAAGGCAAGATAGTAGTCAATTCCAAAACCTGCCTCCAGATAAATATCAGCAGGTTTTAGTCTTACCAGCACATTTTCCTCTTCATTGTATTCTTTTCGGGCAGCCATATCATACCGGAAGTTAATACCTCCTATTAGATAGGGACGGCAATTGTTAAGCCTTTCTGAACGGTATTTTAACAAAAGCGGAAATTCGAGAAAGCTGGACTCAACCCTTATCTCCCTGACAAATTCCGCACTCCTCAGCAGCGAATCAACCTGATAATAGGCTATATTTCTCTGACCAAAGGCAATTCCGGGAAGAAATCTCAGGTTTAAATCATCTGTAAGCCTCAGATCGGAAACAATAGTAACCTGAAATCCGGGCTCAATACGTGTTACGTCAGCCAGCAAACCGTCTGACAGGTTTCTCTTTATCCCCATATCCATAGTGTTCAGCCCTACAGTAAATCCAAAATGAAGAAGCTTAAAATCATAACCCGGGTCATTCTGGGGCTTTTTAACCTGTGCATACAGCGGAAGGGAAATGAAGCAAAAAAGAATGATATATACAAAATGTTTCAAGACTTACTATATTTGGTACATAACGAACCGGTGTGCGAAAATAGTATAAAAATCAGGAATTTAAAAAATTTTCGCTTTTTCAAGAAGGATGCCCGCAGCCGTAAAAGGGCTTATTTTGTTTTCCACAAGTTTATTTTCCAGCTCAGTCAGCAAAGAGGATATTTCCTTGTTTCCATAGAAACGTTGTGTCAGATTTTCATTGATGGTTTCATACATCCAGTATTTTGACTGCTGTGCCCTGTTGGAGAAGAAATAGTTATTTTTCCGTGTAAGGTCTTTATATTCAAGGATATTATTATATATTTCCTCTATACCGCTTTTAGTCAGAGCACTGCAGGTTACAACTTTTTGTGTCCAGCCTGAGGCAGGAGGCGGAAAAAGATGAATGGCATTTTCATATTCCATCCTGGCATTCTCAGCTTTTCTTATATTCGTTCCATCTGCCTTGTTAATAGCAATAATGTCGGCCATTTCCATTATACCCCTTTTAATTCCCTGAAGTTCATCTCCTGCTCCGGCCAGCATCAGGAGTAAAAAGATATCAGTCATTGAATGTACCGCAGTTTCCGATTGCCCAACACCTACCGTTTCTACGATAACAGTATCGTACCCGGCAGCTTCACAAAGTATCACAGTCTCCCGTGTTTTCCCGGCAACACCTCCCAGGGATCCGCCCGAAGGTGAAGGCCGGATAAACGCATTAGCATCAACAGCCAGATCTTCCATTCTTGTTTTATCTCCAAGTATACTTCCTTTTGAGCGGGTGCTGCTGGGATCGATAGCAAGAACCGCCACCCTTTGTCCCTGTCCGGTGAGAAGCCTGCCGAAGCTTTCAATGAATGTACTTTTACCTGCTCCGGGAACGCCCGTAATTCCTATTCTTAACGAATTGCCAGAATGAGGAAGACAGCCTTCAATGACTTCACGGGCTATTGACTTATGTTTTTCAAGCGAACTTTCAATTAATGTGATGGCCTTGCTTAAAACGGTCCTGTTTCCACACAAAATACCATTAATATAGTCCTCCGGAGAACCTGTCTTTTGCCTTACACCCCTGATCTTTTCAACAGCCTTGTCATTAACTGATGAAGGAGGGTCAATACCTTCCATAACACGGAGAGCCGTTTTATGTTGTTTTCTATGTGACATCATCCTTATTTATTCTCTGTTCATACCTTTTCAGAACTAACAATATTATCCGCCAGCATATGTAGATTAGTGCCGGGAAAGTAAGGTAATACAATATTTCTTTCCAGAACATAATTCAATTTTTTAATACACGTGTGTTTCTGATTCTATCTCTTCTTTGTCGATCTTCCTGTTGCTCACTGCCCGCCATGCATAAAAAATATATGCAAACACAAACGGAACCATCAGCGATACATAACTCATGGCAGTCAGCGTATAATGACTGGAAGATGCATTCTGTATATGGAGCGAACTCTGCAGGTCAGCCTGTGATGGATAAAAGCAGGTATTATTATAACCTGCAAGTAAAAAGAGCGAAAAAACAGTTAATACGGTTCCGGTACCAGTAAACCATACTGCATTGGGGAAAAAGTTAATAAGGGAACGTATTATGCCGTATAATACCATGATAAGTCCTGTGCCTAAAATGATAGTATTAACAGGCATCTGAAGTATATTAACCAGATATTTGTTCTTCTCCATGAAGACTGTAAGTGAATCGGGATCATAGGCAAAACCGTCTGCCAGCATAAGCCTGATCAGCCAGTATAAAAATGCTAATAGAAAGATAATTGTATTTACCCAAAGTACTGATTTTGACCTTTCAATAATCTCCGTATTATTTATATTCTTATGAAAATAAAGTAAAGCCTGGATACGGGCAAGAGCGAAAACTGAAATACCGAGTGCAATATTACGGAAATCCGTAAATGCCTCAAGACCATACCATTTCGATGCCCATGCTGAAAAGTTCATTTCATTTACCAGGAAATGACCTCCTGTAAAAAAAGTACTAACAACAGTCCCTATAAGAAAGGTGCCGGCAAATCCATTTATTTTTAAAAAAATCTCAAAGGTTTTCTTTCCAAGGAAATTATTCGGTTTGGATCTGAATTCATAAGCAATAGCCTGTATCACAAAACAGAACAGGATTGCCATCCAAACCCAGTAAGCTCCTCCGAAGCTTACCGCATAAAAGAGAGGGAAAGAGGCAAAAAATGCACCCCCGAAAGTAACGAGGGTAGTAAAAGTGAATTCCCACTTTCTCCCCAGTGCATTGATAATGATTGTTTTTTCGGTTTCAGTTTTTGCCAGGGTATAGATTAATGTCTGCCCGCCCTGAACAAACATAAGAAATACCAGGAGACCGGCGAGGAGTGCAATGATAGCCCACCAGTATTGTTGTAAAACCAGATGTGATAATGTTTCAAACATGTTAATTCCCTCCCTCTTTTTTTGGACCAATTTTAACTTGTCTGATCATAATGCTGATCTCGGCAATAACCAGTGCGGTAAAAACAATAGTGAAAAGCCAGAAAGTAACCTGCACCGCACCTGCATCTATCTGAGAAACGGCAGCTGATGTTGTCATAAGATCCTGGATAACCCAGGGCTGACGTCCGGTCTCAGAAACAAGCCATCCGGCCTGGCCGGCAATGTAGGGTAATGGAATACTGAATACCGCCAGATACAAAAACCAGCGCCTTTTTTCAACAGTGTCTGTAAAAGTAAAGAACAGAGAAAGTACGAAGAGAAACACAAAGAGGAATCCTAATACCACCATAATGTGAAAACTGTAAAACGACAATGGGACATGAGGGACAAGTGAATTTTCATCTTCGATAAATCCATACCCGAAATAGCTGAAATACTCATTTTTATAATCAGGATCATAGAACCTGGCTTTAAGACTTTCGTAGGCTGCTTCATCTCCCCTTCTTTTCGCATCTTTGAGGGACTTCAGATCAGTCATCGCCACCCTTCCGCGTTTAATTTTCTCTTCAGCCGACATGATGCCCTGTTCAGGATTTCCTTTAACAAGATCATTAACCCCCGGCACAAATGCATCCCATGAGCCAAAAGCCATATATGACAGCAATCTTGGAAACTCTATCCTGAATATGAAATCATCCTTATTCTCTTTTGCAGGATCACCTGCCGATGGTGACAGAATTCCTATACCTACAAGCCCTGCCCCTTCCTGCCCGCGATACAATCCCTCTATAGCGGCAAGTTTCATAGGCTGGATACGGGCAAGCTGACGTGTTGAAAAATCACCGGTAGATACCAGGTAAACAGAGGAAAGAAGACCAAAAACCCCTGCAATAAGCATGCTCCTTTTAGCAAATAGTATTTCACGCCGTTTCAGTAAAAACCAGGCACTGATGCCGGTAACGAAAATCGAAGCAAGAACAAAACCCGAACCAATAGTATGAAGGAACTTGTTCACTGCTACCGGAGAAAAAAGTACCTCCCAGAAATTCATCATCTCATTCCTGGCGGTCTCGGGATTGAATTGCATCCCAGCCGGATACTGCATCCACGCATTCGCCACCAGTATCCATAAAGCGGAAAGATTAGCCCCCACAGCTACCAGCCATGTGGAAACAAGATGAAATCGCTTGCTGACTTTATTCCATCCGAAAAACATGACCGCAATAAATGTCGACTCCAGGAAAAATGCCATTATCCCTTCCACAGCAAGAGGAGCACCAAAGATGTCCCCTACAAACCAGGAATAATTCGACCAGTTAGTGCCAAACTCAAATTCCAGGATAATACCGGTTGCTACTCCAATAGCAAAATTAACTCCGAAGAGCGTCATCCAGAATTTGGTAATGCGCTTCCACTCCGGATCGCCCGTCCTGACGTAAATAGTTTCCATAAACGCCATTATAAAAGCCAACCCAAGCGTTAGCGGGACGAAAAGCCAGTGATACATCGCTGTAAGCGCAAACTGGCCTCTCGACCAATTGATCAGGGAAAGATCAAAGTTCTCAATCATAAGGTAGTTTTTTATCTGGTTATCTTTTCAATTACATAATCACTCCTGTCTTCATTATTGTCAAAATTGGTTTTCAGGAAATTGGGAAAGAAAAATAACTTCAGGATAACAAACATTATGAATAATTTAATAAGAATAATAATCCAGAGCTGTCTGCCCCACTTCTCCATATTCTTAAATCCTTCAATATAAAAACGGAATACGCGTATGAAGATATTCTTACCCATAAGATCACAATAACATGTACCAAATATATACATTTTTAAATTCTCATATAATTTAAAAAATTCTTTCATTAAAAAATGATTGTGTAATATTGTCCTATATTTTTCTATTCAATGGAAGGTTTTAATTTATTTTCCGGATATCTGTTACCGGCAACCCTTGCTGTAATTACATTAGGGATGGGACTTTCCATTGAAGCAAGAGACTTTAGAAATATTTTTCTTTATCCTAAAGCTGTTTTAACCGGACTATTGAGTCAAATGATTCTTTTACCGGTCATTGGCTTTATGATCGCTCTTCCATCTCATATTGACCCAGTATTTAAAGTGGGTTTGATTTTAATTGCCGCCTGTCCTGGAGGAGCTACTTCCAACCTGGTGAATTTCATGATAAACGGAAATGTGGCTTTATCTATATCAATAACAATAATAAACAGCATTATCACACTCTTTACCATCCCGCTGCTTGTAAGAACTGCCTTGCTCATTTTTATGGAAAAAGATGCAATGATACATTTACCATATATCGATACACTTCTTAATTTATTCATTGTAGTGGTAATTCCTGCATTTACAGGTGTATTGATAAGGTATTACTATCCTGCATTTGCTAAAGGACTGGAAAAGCCGTTGCGATATATTCTTCCCGGCATATTACTTACAGTTTACCTGGGGGTAATTTTAATAGATGAATCGGATGAAGCTGCAAAACTTATTGATTTTGTTAATATTTTACCCTACACCCTGTTGCTAAACCTGATGTCCATGATAGCCGGATTTGGCATTGGGTATGCGGCCAGGCTTAGTAACCGGAACCGGTTTACCATTGCTGTGGAAACAGGATTACAGAACAGTACCCTGGCCATATTTATAGCTGCAACCTTATTAAATGATCAGCTGATGTCAATTGTTCCGATTATTTACGGTTCATTTTCATTTTTCAGTACATGGTTGATTGGATATTTTATGAAGACATACGGGGGGAGGAAGGGAAGAAGTGGTTGAGTGGTTACGTGGTTACGTGGTTACGTTGGTTGCGTAGGGACGCACGGCTGTGCGTCCCTGAATATTACGGTACAATAATCCCGTTTGGGAGTATATCGGAAAGAAATACTCGTCCAAAAAGCAAAGATATATTTAACCACAAAACCAGGGAAAACACTAAGCACACAGCGCCTCCGCAGAGTAGCTTGTACCTTCCTTCGGCCGCCGGAGGCTTGCCGAAGACGCGGCGCTGAAGCTACGGCAACACGCAGTAAGCGCTCGCGGAAAGGGCTGTCAATCATGAATATATACTTTGTGTCCTTCGTGTGTACTTTGAGTCCTTCGTGGTTAAAAAAACTTTTTAGACAACCTCTTTCAGAAAATTGAAGTTGTACAGAATATTCTTTTAAAATATGATCCCGGTATTCATTCTATATCTTATTGTTCTTATCGGTATAGTTGCTTATTCTGCAAGACGCACGAAATCGAATGCGGATTTTGTAATAGGAGGAAAGAAAATTTCCGGTTTATCTCTGGCTCTTTCAGAGCGTGCAACAGGTGAATCGGCCTGGCTGCTGCTGGGTTTAACAGGGCATGCCTATGCCGAGGGGATGTCGGCCATATGGGTAGCGTTGGGATGTATGGCAGGGATACTCTTTTTATGGTCATTTATGGCAGAACCCTTACAAAAAATCACTGCCAGAACCAATGTATTAACAGTAACCGGATTATTCACCGGCTCATTTCCGGGAACAGGGTATAGTTTTGGGATACTGGCATCCCTGATCATCATTTTCTTCTTCATTTTATATATTGCGGCGCAATTTAGCGGTGCGGGAAAGATATTCCATGATACGTTCAACATTGATCCCTTCTGGGGAATGGTTATCGGATCAGGAGTAGTTACCTTATATACCATGCTGGGCGGATTTATCACGGTGGTTGCTGCCGATGCTTTCCAGGCTATTCTGATGGTTATTACCTGCGTCGCCCTGCCTGTTATAGCACTTTTTGCAGCAGCAATGAATGATGTGCATGTTGCGCAAGCCATACTGTCGTCTGACTTCACAGTTCCCCTGAATATTGAGCAGGTACCCTCGGTAACAGGTTTTCTGCTTATTCTCAACGGACTCAGCTGGGCATTCGGCTATACAGGTCAGCCGCAGTTGCTGGTAAGAATGATGGCCATGCGCAGCAGAAAAGAAACCCTGCAGGGAAGATGTATTGCCCTTATCTGGACATTACTGGCCTATGCCGGAGCATTTATGATCGGAATAGCCGGTTATCATCTTGTGCAGAACGGTTTGCTGGGTGAGAATGCTGCCCGGCTTGCAGGAGATGCAGAAAAGATAATGCCTGTAATGGTTATTTCACTGCTCAATCCGGTTCTGGCAGGCATGCTGCTCTCAGGAGCAGTATCAGCAATGATGTCAACAGCATCTTCCCAGCTTATGGTGGTATCTTCAGCCATAACTGAAGATTTATACCCAGAAGTGAATAGTAAGAGATTACCGGAAAAACGCATGCTCTTCCTTAATAAAATGTTAATACTGCTTGTGGGTATAATTGCCTTTATCCTCGCCTCCACGATGGAAGATACTGTTTACGGACTGGTCTCATATGCCTGGAGCGGTATTGGCGCTTCTTTCGGGCCTGCAATAATATTGTTATTGTTCTGGAAAAGGTTTTCCAGGGCTGGGGTATATGCAAGCTTCATTACAGGAACACTGTCAACTATTATCTGGAAAACGTGGATTGCAGGAGTAACAGGTATCTCAGAACGACTGGCAAGTTATCTGCTGGCTTTCGGGATGGCTGTTCTTTGCAGCCTGATATGGCAGGAAAAGAAAACTTAACTGTATATCGTACATAACACGATACCTAAGAGCAAATTTTAAAACAGTCAAAGTCTCTGGTAAATGGCTGAATATAGAATAAGTAATGCAGCCAAAGAGGACTTGATTCGCATTCATCATTTCGGAGTCGAAAAGTTTGGAATTACTCAGGCAGACAAATAAGCTGACAGTTTTGTGCTTCTATGTCCGTCACTGCCCATGCACCAAAGTATTGTAGCACATTTTGACGGACGAGAATAATTCGTAAAAAAATCGTACATTTGAGAAAAATATGAGCAATGAAAGCATTACATTTTAGGACAAGAATTTCAAAATCAGGTACAATTCATTTGCCCAAAGACTCTTCATTGGCAGATAAGGAAGTGGATGTGATTATTATGCCTAAAACTAAACAATTAAGAAAATCTTTGAAAGCCAAAGAATTTGTTGAAAAATGGGCAGGTTTTTTATATCCACTTGAAAGTAATGACTCGAAATTTGACTATTTAATGGAAAAGTACAAATGAAAAGGTTATTACTTGACACAAATATAATCCTTGACATTGCCCTAAAACGTGAACCGCATTTTGAATTTTCCTCGAAAATTTTTGAACTAATTGATAAAAAACGGATTATCGGATATATAACTGCATCAACAGTAACAGACATATACTGTCGGTCCGGAGGGAATCGAACCCTCGACCCCATGATTAAGAGTCACGTGCTCTGCCAGCTGAGCTACGGACCGGATTCAACTGCAAAGATAAGAATAAAGTAGAGACGCACAACTGTGCGTCTAATGATTCAATCCCTTATCAAATGCACAAAACCGGTTTTTTCCACGCCACCTCCCCCATCTACCTGTTTTACAACGTAATAATAAATACCCGGACGCAACTCATGCCCTGAAAGTGTTCTTCCGTCCCATACCAGGTTGGGCGACTCCGATTTGTATACCAATACTCCTGAACGAGTATAAACTGATAGTGAAAACAGATTTAACCCGTTTGTACGTATCTTCAGGTAATCGTTTATCCCATCACCATTGGGTGAAAATACATTCGGCACTTCAATGATATCATCGCAGGGTCCGCTGTAAACAACGATTAAATCCGTTTCTGTAATAGTAGTATTACCATTAATCAAACAGGAAACGGAATATAACCCCGGTGAGGTGAATTTCACAGTGGGCTGCAGTTCATTATCCACAACGACTCCATTGCTGAATGACCAGCTTATAGTTGTAACAGTATCTGATGCGCCCGGCGGATACAACATGAAAGTAACCACTACAGAATCGCACCCGCTAACAGGATCCGCAATTATTGATATTTGTCCGCAGAGGTTAATGGGAAGCATCCCCAGGATGAATAAAATTATACAGATACAGTACTTCATTACAATATAATAATCATTATATTTTTTTTGTCAGCTTTTTCACGAGCCGGAAATTATAAAAAAAGACCTTGGCAAAAACCCTGATTATAGTATATGCAGGTATGGCAAGGATCATTCCCGGGATACCCGCAAGAGTGGCTGCCATCATTATTACTATAAAAATCTCAAGTGGATGCGCTTTTACCGAACCGGAAAATACAAACGGCTGGATTATTACATTATCAATAGCCTGAACTACCATAAATACAACCAGCATATACCCACCCATCAGGAAAAGCTCATTCAACGGCAGATTAATATTAAAGGCAAGTCCGAGTAATATTCCCAGGGAAGAACCAATAAGCGGACCCAGGTAGGGAACAATGTTCAGCAGGGCAGCCGTTAATCCGATAAGAAGACTCTGTTTAAACGATAAGCCCACAATAAGCATCCCGAGGGTAACCAACAATAATATCCCTGTCAGCTGAATAAGAATACCTATAAGATATCGTGTTAAAAGATATTTCACCGAAGCGAAAGCTTCCCGGAAGTTACTTTCAAATTTCTCAGGAATAAGAACAACCAGCACCTCCGTTAGCAGGCTTTCTTCTTTAAGTGAGAAGAAGGTGATGAAGGAAATAGCAAATATTGAGATGAATATATCACCCAGCAATGTTGTAATGTAACCAAAGAATCTGGAAAGAATTGATATACTTAATACAGCGGCCAGTTTTTCCTCCAGGTATTGCTCAAAAGTTAACTGGTTCTCTCCCCCGATGTTGAAATTCCGGTAAAATCTTTCGACTGCAACGAGCGGTTCATCCAGACGGTCTAAAAAACCATCCACATCGATAGTTGATAATTCTGCCGCTTCATTAGCTATTATCGGAATAAAAACCCTGAAAAAGCCTATTGCCAGAAACCAAAGTAACATTAGCGTAAAAAGAGCCCGTAATGCAGCAGGTATCCTGAAGCGACCTATATGTAATTCCCCAAGTAATTTAACCAGTGGCCTGCCAATTAAAGTGAGCACGGAAGCCACAATAATGTATATGACAATATTACTGAAATACCATAGAAAAAAACCAATAACCAGCAAGCTGATTGTCAGGATTATATACCTGGAAATACTATTCATTGTCCTGCTATATTAATGCGAATATAAGAAAATCAATGGTTCTTTATGAGCAATAATCATTTTCTTTTTAACTGTCTTTTCAACAGAACCGGTTTTTATGGTATAATAATCTCAACATCCACAGAACTGTCCGGTAAATTATTTATGAACCATGCCATAATGTAATTATTTGCCTGTCAATTATTTGAGAGTTGTTAACAAATCAACGGAACAGGTTCAGTTTCACCTGATAAGTTATTTCATTATTTTTAAGGGAATTTTTATCCTGTTTTTATCCGGATGTTCCGGTCATTTTTAAATTAAAACAAATGCAGCAGTATCTTGATCTTTTATCCCATGTACTTAAAGAAGGGGTTAAAAAAGAAGACCGTACCGGAACCGGTACAATCAGCGTTTTTGGCTACCAGATGCGGTTTGATCTGGGTCATGGATTTCCTCTTATGACAACGAAAAAGCTGCATCTCAGATCAATAATATACGAATTACTCTGGTTCCTGCGTGGGGATACCAACATTAAATACTTAAATGATAACAACGTATCTATATGGGATGAGTGGGCAGATGAAAAAGGTGATCTGGGCAGGATTTACGGCTACCAGTGGAGATCATGGACTGCCACGGATGGGAAAACCATTGACCAGATATCCGGGGTAATTCATTCTATAAAGAACAATCCTGATTCGAGAAGACACATCGTCAGTGCCTGGAATGTAGGTGATCTGGACAAAATGGCACTTCCGCCATGTCATATTCTTATTCAGTTCTATGTTGCCAACGGGAGACTTTCCTGTCAGTTATACCAGCGTAGCGCTGACATCTTCCTGGGCGTGCCATTTAATATTGCTTCCTATTCCCTGCTGTTAATGATGACAGCACAGGTCGCCGGATTACAGCCCGGAGAGTTTGTCCATACCCTGGGAGATGCACATATTTACCTGAACCACCTGGAACAGGTAAAATTACAGCTTTCCAGGGATCCCAGACCTCTTCCCCGGATGGAACTAAACCCGGATATCAAAGATATCTTCAGTTTTAACTTTGAAGATTTTTCTCTTACCGGCTACGACCCTCATCCGCACATTAAAGGTGAAATATCGGTTTAACAAATACCCGGAATAATGCCCGAAAAAAATATCTCCATCATCGTTGCCATAGCTGAAAACTTTGCCATTGGAAAAGACAACAGGCTTCTGTACCATCTTTCCGATGACCTGAAACGGTTTAAAAAGCTCACCACAGGGCATACCGTCGTCATGGGCAGAAATACTTTCCTTTCACTTCCTGCCGGCGCTCTTCCGAACCGCACCAATATTGTGATCTCAGATGTTCCCGGCGAACAGTTTCCCGGCTGTATCATGGCCGGTTCTATTGAAGATGCTCTTGCTAGATGTGAGCGAAGCGATGAGTGTTTCATCATCGGCGGGGGAATGATCTACCGGCAGTTCCTGCCTTATGCTTCCCGGCTCTATATCACCTGGCTCCATGCATCCCCCGATGCAGATACTTTTTTCCCGGAAATAGATTTAGATGAATGGGAGGAAGTGTCGGGGGAAAGACACAATGCTGAGGGGAAGAATGAGGTTGATTATTCGTATGTGGTGTATAAAAGAAAAAACCGCCCCATATAAATGAAGCGGTTTTTTATCGCGTAAGGTTTATACTACTTCCTTTCCTTATCACAGGCAGCTTTTTTAGCCGGGCAACAAGGTACCGGCACAGGACATTCTTTTTTCGGCTCAGCCTTTTTGTCACATTCCTTTACTTTCGGTTTATCCTGGTTAACAATAACAGGACTGTCATTAAAGGTTGCAAAAACCGGTGATGCAACAACGCCCACAAAAGCTACAAGTGATATTAATACAAATAATTTTTTCATGATTGTGAATTTTTTACATTAAAACTTCCACAAATATAACTGTATATATATTTCCAGTTGTTAAAGGAATGTTAATTAAGGTGAGTTCGATGCAATGAAATTTCAACTGTTTGTGGATAAGAGTTGTCTCATAAAGGTTTTTAACCGCCGAGTAGGCAAAGGGGAGTTTCACCCCTAAGCCTCTCACAGAACCGTACGTGACAGTCTCCCGTC